>Ga0307374_10000404_pt1 | contig 83821 bp, 84 predicted proteins | sample OX3MG_FD_202532 | JGI IMG/M metagenome (GOLD analysis project Ga0307374, IMG submission 202532) | Soil microbial communities from Risofladan, Vaasa, Finland - OX-3 | ecosystem: Environmental > Terrestrial > Soil > Coastal area > Acid sulfate soil | place: Finland: Risofladan, Vaasa | collected... | reverse complement strand
TGGCGACCAGTTGGTGCTGACTCGAGTCATCGAGCGCCCGAGCGGTATGCACTCGAGCGACACGCCAATCTCTCGCGTGCGCCACGTAGTCCACTAGATAGTCGAGCGTGCCCACGACGTCGCGGGGTCGTCCACCGACAATCGTAAAACGCGCAAGCGACAACGACACCGGGTTTACCTTGCCCTCGAGGAGTTGATAGGTCAAGCCCAAACGAGCGCCCAAGGGCGCGTCGCGGTCCAACAAGAGGTGGCGCAGTTCGACGTTCGCCTCCACGGTTCGCGCCCAACGAAAAAGGTCATCTTCGATCGAGGAGAAGTTCTCGGTGTCGATCTCGTCGAGCAACGCGTCCGCAAAACCACCGACGCGACGGCGGGCGTCGAGTAGACCCAAATTGGCGTGATGGAACTCACCGGTCTCGTGAAGGGTGCGCGCCACCTGAAAGAGCTCCTCAAAGGCGCGGGGCACTTCCTGAGCCGGTACCGTCGTGGCCGCGTAGACGACCAGGCGAAGGGCATCTGAGTTCACCTTGGCGTGCAAGAGATCATGCACGACCTGTCCGCGCGCGACGTTCGCGATTGACGTGTCCGTTAAGACGCCACTCAAGTCCTGGCGAGCGAGAACGGTCTCATTGACGGCGTTCAGCTCGCCCACGACCGCTTCGAGCGCGCTCGAATCAAGTCGGCCCAAAAGAGCAGCGGCGAAGCCTTCGAGTCTGGGGAGCATGGTTAGCGGTTCGTTCCCTTGACGGCTTCGGCGTTCAGGGCCGCGACGGCTTCTCGGACCAGGTCGTCGTGGGCGCTCTGGTCGACTTCACGCTCGACGATCTTGGTCACGAGGTCAAACACGATATCGCCGATGCGCGCGGACGCCTCGTCGATGGCGTGCACGCGCGCCGAGGCTACTTCTCCTTGGGCGGCGGCGACGATTCGCTCGTACTCGACCTGGGCGCGCCCTCCCGCTTCGGCTTTGAGCTGATCCGAGGTCGCCTGAGCACTCGCGACGATGAGGTGGGCTTGGGCGCGAGCGTCGGCGAGCACCTTCGCGCGTTCGTCGTCGGCCGCGGCCGCTTCGGCGCGCGCCGCGTCAGCCGCCTCGAGGGCGGTACGGATTTTCTCTTGACGGCCCGCCATCGCTCGATTGAGCGGCGGCAAGATGTACTTCGTCATGAGGAACAAAATGACCGCTACAACGAGCAGTTCAACGAAGAACGTGCCGTTCGGTAGCAGGAAGACTGACGTCGCTGTCATCTCGAAAGACCTTCTTTCTTAGGGAACAACACGGGTGACGCTCCACTCCTAGAGCACCGGAGGAGAATTAGTGCTTCTCAAAGACGTAGACGAACACGACCATGAACAACAAGTTGATGAAGTACATCGCCTCCACCAGACCCACCGTCAAGAAGAAATACTGACGGGCCTTGTTCTCAATTTCGGGTTGGCGCGCGATCGCCGCGATGGTCTGACTACCGGCCAAACCGTCACCGATCGCCGCGCCAATGGCGCCGCCGCCGAGGGCGAGACCGCCGCCGACCAGCGCGCCGGCGATGCGTACCGCACCGGCGATGTCATTGGGATTAGTTGCCATTATTCATTTCCTCCTGGGTTGGTTAGTGCGACATTTCGAGGGCGGGTTCGACTTCGTCGTGACTCGTGGCGAAGGCGAAGTACAGCATGGTCAACAGCATGAAAATATACGCCTGGATGAGACCGATAAAGAGGTCGAAGGGCTTCCAGACGAGTTCGCCCAGCGGCGAGACGAAGATGGGCAGCAGGGTCACCATGACCGCGATCATCAACCCGCCCGAGAACAGGTTGCCAAAGAGACGGAAGGTCAACGTGATGGGCTTGGTGATCTCTTCGATGACGTTGATCGGCGTGAGCGCCACGTAGGGCTGACGGTAGTGACGGAAGTAGCCCCGAAAGCCCCGCGCGCGAAACGACTCTAAGTGCACCCAGACAATGACGAAGAGCGCCATCGCCAGGGGGAGGTTCACGTCGCTCGTTGGTGCGGGCAAGATATCGCCCGACACGCCCGGGTGGAGCGCCGAGGGAATGAAGCCGATCCAGTTACAGATCAAGATGAAGAGAAAGAGCGTGACCCCAATGGGGACAAATTTGCGTCCCTTGGGCCCGATGGCGGTGTCGGCCAGGTCGTTGACCTGGTCGACGAGCAGCTCCCACATGAGTTGGAGTTTGCCGGGCACGCCGTCGGTGACCTTGGCGCGCATGCGAAACCCTAAGAAGAGGAGAATGGCCGCGGCGAGCAGCGTGGAGGTGACGATGTCGGCGTCGATGGTGAGCCCCAGGAGGTGAACTTCGGGGTGTACACCAACGCTGATGTTCCCCGCGGCTTCCAGGGTCCTCACTCCATGCCTCCTTGGTTTGTCACGACACGTAGAACGTTCAGGACAAAGACGATTTGATAAAGAACAAGCCCTGCCACCATACCGATTCCCAGGGGGGCGTTCAGCCAGACAAAAGCCAGCACCACCACGGTCATTACGAGGAGCCGGCCCGTGGTTTTCCCGCCGAGTTGGCGGCGCACGGCCCTGGTGCTCTGTTCGCCCCGCAGCTCCACCGTGGCCGCCTGATGATCGAGAAATCGCAGATTAACGATGGCCAGACCTACGCCCAGCACGACACCCAGGGCGGCCAGGGGCGGCGCGACAAAGATCGCCACCATGAATCCCACCAATCCCACCACGATGGCCGAAAGGGTGGTTCGGCGCAGGAGACGTGGCAGGGCGTTGGCGGGCAGGTTTTCTAACAAGGGCGTCAATTTTAAAGGAAGCGCCGAACGAGCTTGACAACGCTCGCCACGGCCGCAACCGCTCCTAAGACTATCCCTATAAATAGGCCCGCCGGCGCGCTGTGCCAAAGGTGGTCGGCGTAAAGACCAGCCAGCACGCCCACCGCCATACACGACGCGATCGTGGTGCCCATCGCCGCAAAGGCCGCCAGACCCGGTAGGTCCCTGACCCTCGATTTCTCCTGGTCCGAGTGGGCTGAGGGTCCTGGCGTGGAAGGGTCGCTCACTTCATGACCCGCTCGTCGTCGGCGTCGGCCCCTTCGCGACGTCGACGTCGACGCCACCGCAAGGGACTAAACCACGTAAAGAGGGCGATGACGAGCACCGCCACCCCGAGTGGAATGAACACGTTGGCCCGGTTATCAAAGAGGGGCAACAGCACGAATCCACAGAGCAGCGCGGTCCAGGACCACAGAATGATGACGGTACGGCGATGCCCGTGGCCCAGGCGCATGAGCCGGTGGTGAATGTGGTTCTTATCGGGGGTGTGAAAGCCCTGCCCCGAGGCCGTTCGACGAACGAAGGCCCACGCGGCGTCAATGAGCGGAACCCCCAGGATGAAGACCGGGATGAACAGTGGCGCAAAGAAGAAGAACGTCACGCCACTGGCCGGCGGGGTGCGTCCGCCGATCACCATGGTCGAGGCGCTCATCAACAGTCCCAGCATCAACGCCCCCGCGTCGCCCATGAAGAGTTTCGCGGGATGAAAGTTGTCGCGCAAGAAGCCCACGCAGATTCCACAGGTCAGCGCCGCCACCAACGGTCCGATGTTCGTGACCGGTAAGAGCCCCAAGGTCTCGAGACGAAGTCCGTAGACGCACAGGGTCCCCGAGGCGATGGCCACGATGCCAGCCGCCAACCCGTCCAGGCCGTCAATCAGATTGATCGAGTTGCACAGCGCGACGACCCATACCGCGGTGATGATCGGCAAGATTGACGGGCCCAAGACGACAAAACCCGCGAAGGGCAACTTGAGTTGGTACATCGTCACACCGGAGAAGTAGAGGATCGACGCGGCGAGAAACTGACCGGCCACCTTGGCCGGAGCGCTCATCTCACGAAAGTCGTCCACCACGCCCACCACGAAGATCACGCCCGCCGCCAGCAGTACCCCGAGCATCTCGTGCGAGGACGTGATGACGCTGCGCAGTGAAGGGATGAGCAAGGCGAAGAGCAGGGCCAGACAAAAGCCCACCAACATCGCGCCGCCACCCCCGTAGGGCGTGACGCGCTGGTGCACTTTGCGCTCGTCCGGCAGTGCCGTGTATCCCGCGCGCAGGGAGATCACGCGCGCGGGACGATTGGCGATCAGCGTGACGACGGCGCCCACCACCGCCACGGCGACGTAGGCGGCAATGTCGCCCATGGGCTACTTCGTGAAGTTCGCGTACGGGTTGAAGTCGGCGCACAGTGCGGCGACGTCGTGGCGAACCTCAGCGAGGGCCCTTTCATCGTCGCGCTGACGAAGAGCGCGGGCCATCATCGAGGCGATGGTCGCGAACTCCTCCTCCTTCATGCCCGCGGTGGTTTCGGCGGCGGTGCCCACGCGAAGACCCGACGTGATAAAGGCGCTACGGGGATCGTCGGGGATGGTGTTGCGATTGGTGGTGATACCGGCGCGGTCCAACGCCTCTTGGGCGACCTTGCCCGTCAACTCCGCGTCGAAGTCGCGCAGGTCGAGCAACACCATGTGGTTGTCGGTCCCCCCCGAGACCAAGCGGAATCCCTCGTCGGCGAGGGCACGGCCAAAGGCCTGGGAGTTGGCGACGATCTGGCGGGTGTAGGTCGAGAAACTGGGCTGGCTGGCCTCCTTAAAGGCCACGGCCTTGGCCGCGATGACGTGTTCGAGCGGGCCGCCCTGCTGGCCGGGAAAGACCGCCGAGTCGATCTTCTTAGCGAACTCCTCGCGACAGACAATGGCGCCGCCGCGCGGACCACGCAGCGTCTTGTGCGTGGTGAATGAGACGACGTCGGCGTAGGGCACCGGGTCGGGATGAGAGCCGCCGGCGATGAGCCCGGCCACGTGCGCCGAGTCGAACATCAACAGCGCGCCCACTTCGTCGGCGATCTCTCGAAACGGCACGGGGTCGATGACTCGCGCGTAGGCCGTCGCCCCGGCGACGATGAGCTTGGGCCGGTGTTCGAGCGCTAACGCGCGCACGTTGTCAAAGTCGATGACTTCACCGGGCGCCGCAGGATCGTCCGAACGCGGCGTCACGCCGTAGGAGACAAACTTCCAGAACTTCGACGTGATCGAGGCTGGCGAGCCGTGCGTGAGATGGCCGCCCTGGTCGAGTCGCATGGCGAGGATGGTGTCGCCCGCGTCGAGCAGCGCCTCGTAGACCGCGACGTTGGCGTTGGCGCCACAGTGCGGCTGGACGTTGGCGTGATCGGCCCCAAAGAGCGCGGTCAAGCGCCGCCGGGCGAGGTCTTCCACTTCGTCGACCACTTGGTTGCCGCCGTAGTAACGACGCCCGGGATAGCCCTCGGAGTACTTATTGGTGAGAATCGAGCCGGCCGCGGCCAGCACTGCCGGCGAGGCGAAGTTTTCGCTGGCGATCAACTGCACGGTCGTCGTTTGACGATTCCACTCTTGATGAAGGAGCGAGGCGATCTCGTCGTCGTCGGCGATCCACGCGTCCAGTGGTGATGAGTCCACGCTTCTATTTCCCTTCGGTCGCTAACTCAATGTCGAGCCTTCGCAGCTTTTCAATGCGTCCTTCGTGGCGCGCTTGGGGCGTGGCGTTCAGCCACGCCCCAAGGGACTCGATCGCCTCCAGCGAGCCAAGTAGACGTCCGCCCATGCAAAGAACGTTGGCGTGATTGTGCTCGCGCGCCAGGTGTCCGGTACTCACGTCGTGCACGACGGCCGCGCGAACCCCGGGCACCTTGTTCGCGGCCATCGCGACGCCGATACCCGTGCCACAACACGCCACGCCGAGCTCGACCTCACCCGACACCACGGCTCGCCCGACCGCGGCGCCAAAGTCGGGGTAATCCACGGGTTCAGTGGCGCTGTCGGTCCCCAGGTCGAGGACGTCATAGCCCCACGCAACCAGCGTCGACTTCAACAACGTCTTCAAGTCGTAGCCGGCGTGGTCCGAGCCAAGGGCGATACGCATTGCCCACACCTTACCTGCCGTCCTTCGACGAACCCGGACGAAAAATCGACGCACGGGCGACGCCACGCACGACGGCGCCGAGGCTTCGTTGACGTCAAGCCCGTCCAAACCGATGCTTTCAACCGGTAACTAGGATTTGCGCATGAAGCACGTTCTGCTCGCGCCGCCCCTCGCGTCAACGCTCGACACTGCCTCGGAACTGTTTCAAAAGAACCGTGACGACATGCTCGAACAGCTGAGTGTGATTGATGATTTGCTCGATCAGGCCGAGGCGGGCGGCGGTGAGAAAGCTATGGAAAGGATGCGCTCGAGGGGGAAACTGCCGGTGCGCGAACGCATCGCGAACGTGCTCGATCCCGACTCGCCCTTCCTCGAAATCTCCGCGCTCGCCGGATACGACTCGGACTACACCATCGGCGGCGGCATGGTCATGGGCATCGGGGTCATCGCCGACACGGAGTGCCTGATCATGGCGAATGATCCCTCGGTGCTGGGCGGTGCGCTGACGTTGTACTCGGCCAAGAAGTGGATGCGCGCGCTCGAGATCGCTCGCGACAACCAGATTCCCTACGTCAGTTTCGTGGAGTCGGCCGGCGCTGACCTGCGCGTCGGGCGCGGCGGCGGCGGCGGTCGCATGCAGACCGGACACTTCGCCGAGAGTGGTCGATTCTTCTATGACCTGATCGAGCTCTCCAAGATGCGCGTGCCCACCGTGTGCGTCGTCTTTGGCTCCTCGACGGCCGGCGGGGCGTACCAGCCGGGGCTTTCGGACTACAACATCCTGGTCAAGGATCAATCCAAGATCTTTCTCGCCGGTCCGCCACTGGTGAAGATGGCCACGGGCGAAGAGTCCGACGACGAGACCCTCGGCGGCGCGTTGATGCACGCTGAAGTCTCTGGACTCGGCGACTACTTCGCCGAAAACGAGATGGACGCGATCCGGATGTGCCGCGAGGTCGTGTCGCACCTCAACTGGCGAAAGCACGGGCCCGCACCCTCACTGCGAAGCGACGAGCCGATCTTTGACCCCGAGGAGTTGCTCGGCCTCGTCAGTCGTGATTTGCGCCAAAGTGTCGACGTACGTGAGGTGCTCGCGCGCGTCGTTGACGGATCGCGCTTCGAAGAGTTCAAATCGCGCTACGGTCCCACGCTCGTGTGTGGCTGGGCGAGCATCCATGGTTATCCAATTGGGATACTCGGGAACAACGGCGTCATCCAGCCCAAAGCCGCCGAGAAGGCCGGCCAGTTCATTCAACTCTGCAATCAGATCGACGTGCCACTCGTCTTCATCCAGAACATCACCGGCTACATGGTGGGCAAAGAGGCCGAGGCCGAGGGCATCATCAAAAAGGGTTCGCAGATGCTCAACGCTGTGACGAACTCCACGGTGCCGCACGTGACCGTGATCATCGGCTCCTCCTACGGGGCGGGCACCTACGGGATGTCGGGTCGCGCGTTCAACAACCGCTTCACGTTTCTTTGGCCGACCGCGAAGATTGCGGTGATGGGACCCAAGCAGATCGCGGGCGTGATGTCCCAGGTCCGTCGCGGCCAGGCCGAACGCAAGGGCGACGCGTTCGACGAGGCGGAGGACGCCAAGATCGTCGAGATGGTCGAAGCGGCCCAGGAGAAGGGATCGCTCGCGCTCGCCGCGACCGGTGCCGTCAGCGACGACGGCATCATCGATCCGCGCGACACGCGCACCGTGTTGGGTCTTTGCCTTTCGGTCGTGCGCAGTCGTCCGGTGGAGGGCGCGACGAGCTACGGCGTCTTTCGCCTATGACGTTCTCCACTCTCTTAGTGGCCAATCGAGGCGAGATAGCCCGCCGCGTGCTGCGCGGCGCGCGCCAAATGGGACTGCGCACTCTCGCCGTCTACGTCGAGGCCGACGCCGACGCCCCCTTCGTCACCGACGCCGACCAGGCGCTGCGACTTTCGACCAGTTACCTCGACCACGAGGCGATACTGGCGGCCGCGGCGCGCGGCGGCGCCGACGCCCTCCACCCCGGTTACGGCTTTCTCTCGGAGAACGCCGAGTTCGCGGCGCAGGTCGAAGCGGCCGGACTGGTGTGGATCGGACCACCCTCTCGCGTCATTGGCGCCATGGGTGACAAGCTCGCGGCGAAGGAGCTGGCGATCGCGGCCGGGGTACCGGTGATCCCCTCGAGCGAGAACCCAAAGGACGCGAAGTCCATTGGCTTTCCCCTCATCGTCAAAGCCGCCGCGGGCGGCGGCGGGAAGGGGATGCACGTCGTACGTGACGCGTCCCAACTCAGCGAAGCCCTGGGCGCGGCGCGGCGCGAGGCGCAGAGCAGCTTTGGCGACGACCGGGTGTTTCTCGAGCGCTACCTCGCGAGGTCACGTCACGTCGAGATTCAGATTCTCGGCGACCAGCACGGCCACCTCGTTCATCTGGGCGAACGCGACTGTTCCATCCAACGCCGCCATCAGAAACTCATTGAAGAGTCTCCGTCACCCGTCGTCGATGACCCCCTTCGCCACGCCATGGGTGCAGCCGCGCTTGAGCTCGCGCGCGCGATCGGCTACGAGTCGGCCGGGACGGTGGAGTTCCTCATCGACGACGAGACTCGCGCGTTTTACTTCCTCGAGGTCAACACCCGTCTTCAAGTCGAGCATCCCGTGACCGAAGAGGTCACCGGCATCGATCTGGTGAGAGAACAACTCCGCGTCGCGGCCGGGGAGGAGCTCGGCTACACCCAAGACGACGTGCGCTTCTCCGGCCACGCCATCGAGGCGCGACTCTGCGCGGAAGACCCTTCGGTCGGCTTTCTGCCAGCGACCGGCACGCTCGTCGCCTTCGAGCCCTCGCGTCAACCCTTGGTGCGCTGGGAGAGTGGCGTTCGCCGCGGCTCTTCGGTCACGGTCGCCTTCGACCCACTGTTGGCCAAAGTCATCGCCCACGCCCCCACCCGTCGCGAAGCCGCCGCCACGCTCGCCTTGGCCCTTGAGCGCCTGCACCTCGGGGGCGTCACGACGAACCGCGACTTTCTCGCCGGCACTTTGCGCCACGAACACTTTCTTGAGGGCGACACCACGACTGATTTCATCGAGCGCTTCGATCCCCCTCGAAGCCTCGTGCTGAGTGAGGCCGAGCTGGTATGGGCCTCGAGCGCCGGCGCGCTCTGGCTCCAGGGCGAGCGTCGCGTGAACGCCGTGGTTCTTTCGCAGATTCCAAGTGGCTGGCGCAACGCTCGACTACCGAGCCAGCGAACCTCACTGCGCTTGGACGGTCGCCACATCGACGTGGACTACCGCGCGCGTCGTAACGGTTCCTTCGACCTCGGTGATCGCGGCGAGGCCGTGATTCATCACTGGAACCGGTCGGCGATCGACGCCGAGATCAACGGTGAACGCGCGAAGGCTCGCGTCACGCGATCGGGCGAGCACCTCTACGTCCAAACGCGTCGCGGCACCGCCCACTTTGAGATCGTCACTCGTTTCGAGGTCCGCCGAGCGGAGCGCACACCAGGTGGACTGAACGCGCCGATGCCCGGACTGATCCTTGACGTTCGCGTCGAGCCCGGCCAACACGTTACGGCCGGCGAGACGCTGGTGGTGATGGAAGCGATGAAGATGGAGCACGTCATCAGCGCGCCGAGCGCGGGTACCGTCAACGACGTCTGGGTCACCAAGGGCCAACAGGTCGACCGCGACGTCGCGCTCCTCACGCTCACCCCCAGCGACGCCCCCCAGGAGTAAGCGTGGCGACGCCAATACGCATTGCCAACTGCTCGGGCTTTTACGGCGATCGCCTCTCGGCCGCCCAGGAGATGGTCGACGGGGGCCCGATCGACGTCTTGACCGGCGACTGGTTGGCCGAGTTGACCATGTTGATCCTGGCGAGAACTCGAGCGAAGAGTCCCGGCGGAGGCTACGCGCGCACCTTCGTCACCCAGATGGAGCACGTGATGGGCACCTGTGTCGAGCGGGGCATCAAGGTCGTGTCCAACGCCGGGGGGCTTGACCCCGAGCACTGCGCCGAGGCCGTCGCCGCGGTGGCCGCGAAACTCGGCCTCTCGCCCACCATCGCCTTCGTCAACGGCGACGATCTGCTGCCGCGGTTGGGCGAACTCCAGGGGGCCGGCGTCGACCTGGCGCACTTCGAAACGGGCGAGCCGATCGGCGACGTCACACGTTTCGTTACCGCGAACGCCTACCTCGGATGCTTTGGCATCGTCGAGGCGCTCTCCCGGGGCGCGGACATTGTGGTCACCGGGCGCGTCACCGACGCGGCCCTCGTCTGTGGGCCGGCGGCCTGGCACCACCAGTGGGGACGCGACGACTATGACGCGCTCGCGGGCGGCGTCGTGGCCGGTCACGTCGTAGAGTGCGGCGCGCAGGCCACCGGCGGCAACTACTCGTTCTTTCGCGACGTCACGGGCATGACGAGAGTCGGTTTCCCGTGGGTGGACGTGGCCGAGGACGGCACCTGCGTGGTGGGCAAACACGACGGGACCGGCGGCGAGGTCTCGGTGGGCACCGTGACCTCCCAGCTGCTCTACGAGATCGCCGGTCCCTCGTACTTAGGCCCCGACGTGTCCGCGCGCTTCGACACGATTCATCTCGAGCAGATCGCCCGCGATCGGGTGCGCATCAGTGGCGTGCGCGGCGAGGCTCCCCCGCCGACGTTGAAGGTCGCGATGAATGAGATCGGTGGATTTCGCAAGGATCTCAACGTCGCCCTGACCGGACTCGACATCGAGGCGAAGGCAGCTCTCGTCGAAGAGGCGTTCTGGTTGGCGTGCCCCTTCTCAGCCGAAGACTTTGACAGCGTGACCACGAAGCTCAATCGCACCGACAAGGTCGACCCGGGCACCAACGAAGAGGCCGTGGCGACGTGGCGGCTCACGTTGAAGGACCGCGACGAACGAAAGGTCGGACGTGCCGTCGCCGACGTCGTGGTGGAGATGGCCCTCGCCACGATCCCGGGATTCTTCACCCTCGGCTTCAGCCTCTCGAACGGATCGCCCTTTGGCGTCTACCGTCCCGCCGTCGTGCCGCGCGAACTCGTGCCTCAATACGTAACCGTCCTGGGTGGGCCACGCACCGTCGTGGACTCCCTGGCGCCCGGTGCGCATCGAGAGGTCGCCCTCGCCCACGAAGCGAACGTCGCGGTCGCCCCCGGTCCCACGACGTGGGCGCCGCTCGGTCGGCTCTTTGGCGCGAGGTCCGGCGACAAGGGCGGTCACGCCAACCTCGGGATCTTCGCGCGCAGCGACGCCGCGTGGACCTGGCTCGACAGCTTCTTGAGTGAGGGCCAGTTCAAAATACTCTTACCCGAGACCGCGTCACTGGTGATCGATCGATACCGACTGCCCACACTGCGCGCACTCAACTTCGTCATTCACGATCTCCTCGACGAAGGCGTGGCCGCGGCCACGCGCCAAGACGCCCAGGCCAAGAGCCTGGGCGAGTGGCTGCGGAGCCGCTACGTCGAGATCCCCAGCGTTCTACTCGACTCACCATGACCGAGGAACCCTCCACGCCGGGCTCCTCGAGTGAGTTAGACGCGCTGCGCGTGGACCTCGTCGCCGAGCACAACGCCCTCGACGACGTCGTGGCGCACATCAGTGACGAACAGTGGCGTCAAGCGACGCCGAGTCCGGGTTGGAACGTGGCCGACCAGATCGGTCACTTGACCTACTTCGACGCCAGTGCCGCCACGGCCATTCTCGACCCCGACGCGTTTGGGCTCAGCGTGCGTGAGCTCGTCGCCGGGGTGAGTGAAGGAAACGTTGACGAGTTCACGCTCGGAGCGTTTCGACGCCTTGCGCCGGGCGAGCAGTTAACGACGTGGCGACAGGGACGGGTCGACCTGGCCAACGCGGCGACGACACTTCGCGACGAGACGCGCGTGCCCTGGTACGGACCGTCGATGAGCGCCAAGTCGTTCCTGAGCGCTCGACTGATGGAGGTCTGGGCCCACGGCGCCGACGTCGTCGACGCGCTCGGGGCACTTCGCCCCGCGACGCCCCGACTGCGCCACGTCGCCCAGCTCGGCTTCATCACCCGGGCCTGGTCGTATCGAGTGCGGGGCGAAGTGCCGCCCTCGGGCGACGTTCGCCTCGAACTCGAAAGTCCCACCGGCGAACTCTGGACGTGGGGACCCCTTGACGCTCAAGACACCATCCGAGGTCCGGCCGAGGATTTCTGCCTCGTCGTCACGCAACGCCGTCACGTCAAGGACACCGCGCTCGAGACCGGCGAACTGGGCTATCACTGGTTGGTGCGCGCGCAGGCGTTTGCCGGCGCCGCCAGTACTGGCCCCCAAGCGAGGAGCGTCGAATGAGCGTGGTCGAGACTGAGATCAACGAGAGCGTCATGACCGTCACGCTCAACGACGAAGATCACCGCAACGCGCTGAGTCGTCAACTCTTGAGCGAACTTATGGACGCCATCGACGCCGGGGAGAGCGACCGGCGCGTGCGAGTCATCGTGGTGACCAATCGAGGCTCGACCTTTTGTGCCGGCGCCAATTTGGCCGAGCGCGCTTCGCCCCACCCCAGCGGCACCGGGCGGCGAAGCATCGAATTCGCTGACCTGTTTCAGCGAATTCGACGCTCACCCAAGCCCTTCGTGGGCCGGATCGCGGGACACTGCGTGGCCGGGGGCGTCGGTCTGGCCGCGGTGATGGATATCTCGGTAGCGATCGACTCGGCGAAGTTTGGATTCAGCGAAGTTCGCATCGGCGTCGCGCCCGCCATCATCTCGGTCGTCTGCCTACCCAAGATGCGCCTCGCCGATGCCCAGAGCGCCTTTCTGCGAGGCAACCGATTCTCGGCCGAAGAGGCCGCGCGCATCGGCTTGATCAATATGGCCGTGGCGCCCGACGAGCTCGACCGCGAAGTAGAGGCCGTGGTGAACGACCTACTCGCGGGCGAACCCCACGCCCTGGCGGCGGCGAAGCAACTCTCGTTCTCGGTCCCGGCCATGTCCGCCGAAGAGGCGTTCGACTGGACGTCGCGACTCTCGGGCGAACTGTTCCAAAGCGACGAGGCCCGCGAGGGCATGGCGGCATTCTTGGAGAAACGTCCGGCCTCGTGGGTGGAGAGGATCTCGCGCGACTAACGATTCCGCGAGGCCCAATGCCGTTACTCGAGCGCTCGCGCCAGATCCTCGGTGTCGAGCGCCCCGTGGCGAAGAACGCGCCACGAGGCGTCGTCAACGCCAACCACGGTCGACACCTCTCCGTCACCTTCGCCGCCTTCGAGCACGCCGTCGAGCTCTTCGCGCCCGACGAAGGCGTTGAGCACCGCCGCGGCGCTTCGACACGGCGCTTCGCCGTGCTCGTTGGCGCTCGACACGGCGAGTGGACCCACGTCGATCAGCACGTCGCGCAAGAGTTCGTGTCGGGGAATTCGGAAACCGGCCGTGTCGCGCGTGCTGCCCACGAGGGTCGCGAGCTCGTGCGGCACCGCGACGACGATGGTCAAGGCGCCCGGCCAGAACGCCTCGCTCAGTCGCTGGGCCCCGGCGGGCCAGTCCACCCCGAGGCGTTCAATGGCCACCTGGGAGTCGACCAAGATCGGCAACGCCGTCGTCGTGGGCCGCCGTTTGATCTCGAACAGTCTCTGGAGCGCGCGAGGGTGTGCGAGTGAAGCGGCGATCCCGTAGACGGTGTCGGTCGGCACGGCCACGACGCCGCCGACTTTCAAGAGTCGAATTGCCTCGTCGCGATCGACCAGTGCGGTCATCGACTCGCCACCAGTACCCGGGGACGCCCGGTGGCGTCGTCGAGGTCGAGCGCCTCGCCAAAGCCGGCGGCCGTGGCGGCGTCGAGCACGGCCCCGCGATGGGTGTCGGCGTGTTCACAGACCAACAGCCCCCCGGGCGCCAGCCACGCGAGCGCCTCGTGGATGATGATCCGCAGATCACCAAAGCCCGCCACGCCACCGTCGTCGGGCGCGACGATCGCGCCGCGGGGCTCGTAACGAAGGACCGCGTCGAGTTGGGCAAACTCGCGCTCGCTCACGTAGGGCGGGTTGGCGACCAGAAGGTCGACGTGTCCACGCAGCGAGGGGTCGAGCGACTCGAACCACGTCGAGTGGACAAACGACACGGCCTCGAGGCTGTGCTTGCGCGCGTTGCGTCGAGCGACCGCGAGCGCGTCGAGCGACGCGTCCACCAACACCACGCTCGCGGTGAGGCCGCGTTCGCGAAGCTCCTGAAGGAGCGACAGGCCAATCGCGCCCGACCCGCACCCTAAGTCCACGATGATGGGCGCCACGAGGCCCCGACGAGCGAGCTCGCCCAGGGCCACCGTGACCAACTCTTCGGTCTCGGGCCGGGGAATGAGGACCCGCCCATCGAGATCGAGGTCGAGCGAGCGAAAGGGCCAGTGGCCGATGATGTACTGCAGCGGCTCGCCGTCGAGGCGTCGCTTGGCCGCCACGCGCAGCGCCCCGGCGGCCTCTACGTTGCCACCCCCGAGGAACTCTTCGACCAGCCAGCGGACCTCTCGGCGATTGAGCCCGGCGTCGACGAGTTCGCGCACGAGCGCAGCGTTAGCGTCCGTCACTCTCGGCCAACTGGCGAGCGCGCTGGTCCGCCAAGAGCGCGTCGACGTAGGGGTCGAGGTCGCCCGCCAAGACCGCGTCGAGCGAGTAGTTCGTCAAGTTGATGCGGTGATCGGTGACGCGGTTCTCTTTGAAGTTGTAGGTTCGGATCTTCTCGCTGCGTCCACCGCCGCCCACTTGAGAGCGCTTGAGGTCACCGAGCTCGCTGGCTTGGGCGTCCTGGGCGGCCCTCAAGAGTCGAGAGCGCAGCACGATGAGCGCCTTGGCGCGATTTTGGAGCTGACTCTTCTCGTCCTGCATCGACACGACGATTCCCGTGGGCAGGTGCGTGATGCGAACCGCCGAGTCCGTGGTGTTCACGCTCTGGCCCCCCGGACCCGACGAGCGATACACGTCGATCTTGAGATCGCTGGGGTTGATGTCCACGTCGAGCTCTTCGGCTTCGGGCAGCACCGACACCGTCGCCGAGGAGGTGTGCACGCGGCCCTTGGCCTCGGTGACCGGGACTCGTTGCACGCGGTGCACGCCCGCTTCGAAGGCCAGTCGGGACCAGGCGTCGTCGCCCTTGATGAGATAGATAGCCTCGTCGAGGCCGCCCTGGTCGGACGCGCGCTCTGCGATGACCTCAATCTTCCATCCACGCAGCGCCGCGTAGCGGCGATACATCTCGGCGAGGTCCGACGCGAAGAGGTTCGCCTCCTCGCCGCCCTCGGCGCCGCGGATCTCCAAGATGACATTTCGACCTTCGTTGGGATCGTGGGGCAAAAGCAGCGTCTCGAGATTCACTTCGAGCTCCCCGACACGTTCATCGGCGGCGTTGACCTCGTCACGCCACGACTCGCGGTCGACGCCGTCGGTCTCGTTGAACATCTCATTGGCCGTGGCGAGGTCGCCCTGGGCGGACTTCAGTTCCCGCCACGCGACGTTGATCTCACTGAGCTCCTTGTGACGGCGCGACAGGTCGCGCAGACGCGTCAAGTCACTGGCCACGTCCGGCTCAGAGAGTTGGGCTTCGACGGAGTGCAGCTCGTCTTGGAGAACGCTCAGCGTCTCGTCGAGGGAGCGCACGAAACTCGCGAAGCGCTCGAGGGCTTAAGCCTTCGGAGCGCGGCCCTTCGTCTTTTGGGCGTAGCGGCGCTGGAAGCGCTCGACGCGGCCACCGGTGTCGACGAGCTTCTGCTTGCCCGTGAAGAAGGGATGGCACTCGTTGCACAGCTCGACCCTTAGGACCGGCTTCGTGGACTCGGTGATGAAGGTGTTGCCGCACGAGCACGTGACGGTGGCTTCACCGTATTTGGGGTGGATATCTGACTTCATAACGCTCCTTCGTGCGAACAGCGAGTTTAGGGCAGTGGCCTTAATTTCATGACCTCCGCGGGCATATACCCGCCGGGCTCTACCGGCCCTTAGTTCCAAGATGCCACCACCGTGTGACATTCGCAAACGGCGCGACCACCCAGTTTATCTGTTAATTAGCTGGTGGGCGCTGGGCCCCGGGCGATCTCGGCCAGGAACTCGTCGTTGGACTTGGTGGACTTGAGCTTGTCGATCAAGAGTTCGAGGCCCGCGGCGTCACGGCCCTCGGCCGCGAGTCCGTTGAGCACCCGACGCAGTTTCCACACCTGGGGCAAGACGTCGCGCGGGAAGAGCAGCTCTTCGTGGCGCGTTGAGGACGCGTTGACGTCGATGGCCGGGTAGATCCGGCGCTCGGCCAGTCGGCGGTCGAGGCGTAGTTCCATATTGCCGGTGCCCTTGAACTCTTCGAAGATCACCTCGTCCATCTTCGAACCGGTCTCGACGAGGGCGCTGGCGAGAATGGTCAACGATCCGCCCTCTTCGATGTTGCGGGCCGCGCCAAAGAACTTCTTGGGCGGATAGAGCGCGCCGGAGTCCACCCCACCGGACATGATGCGTCCCGTGGCGGGGGCGGCCAAGTTGTAAGCGCGGGCCAGTCGGGTGATGCCGTCCAAGATGATCACGACGTCGCGGCCCTGCTCGACGAGCCGTTTGGCCCGCTCGATGCACAGCTCGGCGACGTGGGTGTGCTCTTCGGCCGGACGGTCGAAGGTCGAGGAGATGACCTCGCCCTTGACGCTGCGGCGGATGTCGGTGACCTCTTCGGGCCGTTCGTCCACGAGCAGCACCATCAGGTGGACCTCGGGGTTGTTCGCTTCGATCGACTGGGCGATCTGCTTCATGATCGTGGTCTTGCCGGCCTTGGGCGGCGAGACGATGAGTCCGCGCTGGCCCTTGCCGATGGGCGACAGGAGGTCGACGATACGCGGCGTGGGATCCATCTTGCCCTCGTTGGTCTCGAGGTTGAGCTTCTCGTCGGGAAAGAGCGGCGTTAGGTCCTCAAAGCGTGGGCGCAGGCGCGCCACCTCGGGATCGAGGCCCGCGACGCTGTCCACGCGCAACAGAGCGGGGTACTTCTCGTTACTCGCCGCGGGTCGAAATCCCCCAACGATCGAGTCGCCCTTGCGCAGGTGGTAGCGGCGAACCTGATTGATCGAGACGTAGACGTCGTTGGGCGAGGCGTGATAGCCCTTGGTGCGCAAGAAGCCGTATCCGTCGTCTCTTAGATCGAGCAGTCCCTCGATTTCGACCAGTTCCCCGGCGTAGGGCTGATCGGCGTTGGGCATGGCTTCACCGCCAAAGCGCTCACGGCCACTGCGATTGCGCCGATTGCGCCGACTGCGGTTATTCGAGTCGTTCGAGAACTCGCGGGGTTGGCGCTCGGTTCGAGGTTGATTGAACTGGCGAGCGGCGGAGCGCTCCGAGACGGGCACGGATTCACCCGGCACGCTCGTCGGGGGCGACGCCGTCTCGGGCTTGGCGTCGGCGACGAACTCACCGAGTAGGTCACCAAAGTCGTCGTCGGGGGTAGCGACGGTGCGACGAGAACGCACGGCGCGCGACTCAGGGGTACTGGAAGAGTCGGGCGAATCGGGCGAATCGGGTGGGTCGCTCATGATGGCCTCGATGAGTACAGCTTTGGTGGCGCGAGCGGGAGCGTCGACGCCTTTGACTTTGGCGATCGTTTGGAGATCTTCGCGAGTCTTGGACTCGAGATCTGAACGGTCTGGGGAAGGCTTAATAGCCATGAAAATTCCTTTCTCGCCGCCCGCAACGATGCCACAGGGCGGAGAAGAAAATCGGGAAAAGTCGTCTCGGAGAATATTCCTTACGTCGGCAACGCCGAACGGACGACAACCAACAGTGTAGCCTACCGAAGCGCCGATGCAAACATGTGCGAAAGTTCGCCCAGCAGGGCGTCGATGGACGCGTCCACCACGTCGGGCGCCGCGCTCAATTCCACGGCCGTGTCGGGGTCCTTTAGACCGTTGCCCGTCAACACGCACACCACGGTCACGCCCTGGGGGACGCCAAACTTCAATAGACCCGCCACCGACGCAGCCGACGCCGGTTCACAGAACACCGACTCATAACGCGCCACGTAGTGGTAGGCGTCAATGATCTCTTCGTCGGTGACCGCACGAATGTCACCCAGTGACTCATGTATCACTTCTAGGGCCGGCACCCAGCTCGCGGGATTGCCAATACGGATCGCCGTGGCGATGGTTTCGGGGTTCTCGACGGGACGACCCAGGACGATGGGCGCCGCGCCGGCCGCCTGGAAGCCCCACATCTTGGGCAGCGTGGCGCAGCGCTTGGCGAAGTGGTACTGGGTGAAGCCCCGCCAGTACGCGGTGATGTTCCCGGCGTTGCCCACGGGTATCGACAAGATCTCGGGCGCCTTGCCCAGCTCGTCCACGATCTCAAAGGCGCCCGTCTTTTGACCTTCGATCCGGTCGGGGTTGATCGAGTTGACGATGGTGATCGGCAGGTGCTGAGTGAGCTCTCTGGCTAAGTTGAGCGCCTGGTCGAAGTTGCCACGGATCTCGAGAACCTTCGCGCCATACACCATGGCCTGGGCCAACTTGCCCTGGGCGATCTTGCCCTGGGGCACCAGCACCACACACTCCATGTTGGCCTTGGCGGCGTAGGCGGCGGCCGCGGCCGAGGTGTTGCCCGTCGATCCGCAAACGACGGTTCTCACCCCCTTGGCCTTGGCCTTGGTAATCGCCATCGTCATGCCGCGATCCTTGAACGATCCGGTGGGGTTCATCCCTTCGCACTTGAGCCATATGTCGGCTTCGAGGCGCTCGGAGAGCCGATCGGCACGCAGCAACGGGGTGTTGCCTTCGCGGAGGGTGACGACCTCGCTCACGCCCTCAAGATCGAGCCAGTCCGCGTACTCGTGAAGGATTCCCCGCCAGGCGCTCACGCGCCACCTCCTTCGATGACGCGCAGACACGCGCCCACGGCGTCCACCGACTTAAGAGAGGTCAACTCTTGCACGGTGGCACTGACGTCACTGCTCAGTGCGTTATGAGTGAGAAACGAAAGTCGGGCCTCATCGCCGTAACCGGACTGCTCCATCGATTGAATCGAGACGTCGTGGCGGCCAAAGACGCCCGCCACCTCGGCCAACACGCCGGGTTGATCGATGACGTCGACGCTGAGGTAAAAGGCGCTCGTGAGCTCGCCGACCTCGACCGCGAACAGGGACGCGTCGCCACTAAAGGGCGCGTCGTGGCGGCCGCTGACTCGGTTTCTGGCGGCGTCGAGCACGTCGCCCAGGACGGCCGTGGCCGACGGCTCGCCGCCGGCGCCTTGACCGAGCCACATCAAGGGACCGCTGCGCACGCCTTCGACGAAAACCGCGTTCGTCGCCCCCGCCACCGAGGCCAAGGGGTGATCGAGTGGGACCATCGCCGGATGGACGCGGCGCGAGACCCCCGCGGGGCCCACCCTCTCGGCCACGCCGAGGAGTTTGATGACGTACCCCGAGCGACGGGCGAACTCGACGTCGACGCGACGGATTCCCGTGATGCCCTCGCGCGCGATCTCTTCTCCACACAGTGACGTCCCAAAGGCCAGGGACGAGAGAATCTGCACCTTGGCCGCGGCGTCATATCCCTCCACGTCGGCACGGGGATCGGCCTCGGCGTAGCCGAGGGCCTGCGCCTCGGCGAGCGCGCTCGCATAGTCGCTGCCCTCGTTCGTCATTTTGGTCAGTATGAAGTTCGTGGTGCCGTTGACGATGCCCATCACCCGACTTATCCGCTCGCCGGCGAGCGAGATTCGCAGCGCCCGCAGAATTGGAATGGCGCCGCCCACGGACGCCTCGTAGAAGAGGTCGGCGCCGTGCTTGTGGGCCAGTTGGGCGAGTTGGGTGCCACTTTCAGCCATCAGCGCCTTATTCGCCGTCACCACCGAGACCCCGCGACCAAGGGCCGATTGGATGTAGCCACGGGAGGGCTCGATACCGCCCACGACCTCGACGAGGACATCGAGGTCACTGGCGATGAGCCTTTCGACGTCGGCGGTGAGGAGGCGTGAATCGATGCCGGGGCGGGGTTTGGTCACGTCGCGCACCGCCACGCCCACCAGTTCCAGGGGCGCAGTTGCCGCGTCAAGGATGGCGTGGTGTCGGGTGGGATCGCTCAGGAGTTGTACCAAGGCGCTGCCCACAAAGCCCGCACCGATGACGCCGACTCTCACCACCGGTCTTTGCATCAAGTAAGGCTAACCGACGCTCGGCGCGAACTGATTGTCAAACCTCGAGTCGCGCGAGGTCCTCCACGCTCTCGCGTCGCAGTACTTCGCGGGCGTTGCCGTCGCGCACGAAGACCACCGCCGGACGCGGCACACGGTTGTAGTTCGACGCCATCGAGTAGCCGTACGCGCCGGTGACGGGTGTGGCGACAAGATCGCCCACGCCCGTGTCGGCCGGTAGATGCGCCTCATCGATCAAGACGTCGCCGCTCTCACAATGTTTACCCACGAGACGCACGCTCTGTGGACGCGATGCGAGCGGCCGATCGAGATCAAAGGCCTCGTAGCCCGATCCATAGAGCACCGGCCGGGGGTTGTCGCTCATGCCCCCGTCGACCGCCATGTAGGTGCGCTGGGTGACGTGCTTAACAACGCCCACGCGATAGAGCGTGACGCCCGCCTGGGCCACGATCGCTCGACCGGGCTCGGCCAGAATTCGTACCTCGGCGCGGAGCCCGCTCTCCCGGGCGGCGGCGCGCGTCGCGCGCGCCCACTCGGTGATCGACGGCGCCGACTCACCGGCCACGTAGGCCACGCCCAGTCCCCCGCCAATGCAGAGTTCGTCAAAGTCGTCGTCGCGGGTGAAGTCCGCGAGCACGCTCATGGACTGACCGAACCCTTCCACCTCAAAGATCTGTGAACCGATGTGGGCGTGCACGCCGCGCAGCGTCACTCCCGCCAACTCGCCCAGCATCGAGATCGCGCGTCGCGCGTCGCCACTGGCCACCGAAAAGCCGAACTTCGTGTCTTCTTGGCCGGTGCGCACGTACTCGTGCGTGTGCGCTTCGACGCCCGGGGTCACGCGCACCAGCGCGTGCACAGGCGTACTCGTGCTCACGAGATCGCCCAATCGCTCGATCTCGTCGAAGTTGTCCACGATCACGCGATGCACGCCCTCTTTTATCGCGCGCGCGATCTCTTCGTTGGACTTGTTGTTGCCGTGCACGATGACGCGACTCGCTGGCACGCCCGAGCGCAACACCAGGTCAAGTTCACCCCCCGTCGCCACGTCGACGCACAGCCCTTCTTCGTGGGCCAGGCGGGCCATGGCGCCACAGAGGAACGATTTCGACGCGAAGGCGACGCCGTCGTCAAAGGCGCTGGCCGCCTCGCGACAGCGTGAACGCAACGTCGCTTCGTCGTAGACGAAGAGGGGCGTGCCGTAGGTCTCAGCGAGTTCGTGTAAATCGACCCCACCGACGGTCACGCCACCCTCGCGCAGAGTCGCCGTGTCGGGAAAGAGCGACGCCAGAATCGGTTCGATACTCATACGTGCACTTTAGAAGTCACGCGCGTCGCCACCAGAAGGAAGAAACCGCTCCGGTAGGCTAGGCACGACGCCCTCGTAGCTCAGTGGATAGAGCATTGGCCTCCGAAGCCATGTGCGCAGGTTCGACTCCTGTCGGGGGCACCACTGTCGGGGGCACCAAGTGGGGCTGGGACGCTCACGCACGGTCGCGGCACGGCCAAGGCGTCGGGCCAAGGGGCGCGTAGTGAGGCCGGCGATGACGCCCGCGTAGCCCCACAGCCAGATGCCGTTGGCAAGCTGATCCCCCACGATCGCGACCCAAGTGGCGGGCTCGGTGACCACTGAACTGCCCGGTGGCCCGGAGGGTCCGTCCGAAGGCTTATCATTCATAATTCCTTGTCAAGGCCATTTTCTGACGTACCCGATATCGCCTTTGGCGCCCGGGCGCGGTCTGTAGTAACCAATCAGGAGAACATTCTGGGGTGATGTCGGGCCGGGGGAAACCAGCATGAGGCACTTTTGGTGCAAATAGTAGGGGTTGGCGGCCGAGCGGCCGCCCCCATAAACCTTTTCAATCGCCACGTCTTGCGGACGGGTCGCCCGACGTGATCACCCGTCACGCCCTGAGCCGACGGCAACTCTCAACGGTCGGGCGGCGCTGGGCGGTCGCTCTGGTGGCCGGGGTCCTCACGACTGCGTGGGGCGTCGCGCCAGGGAATTCGGCCTCGGGCGCCACCCCCAGTTCGATCTTGTGCAGCGGCTACACGGCGTGCAGCCAGGGACATTTCTCCACTCACGGATACCCCTCCCACGCCTGGACGTCTTACTGGCAGATGTACGCGGGCGACAACTGCACGAACTACGTCGCCTACGCGGAGTCCTCACTGGGGGTGCCAACGCCCCCATACAGCCTGGGCAACGCCGACCAGTGGGTCGCCGCCGCCGGCGCGCACGGAGTGCTGGTGAACCATACGCCGACGATCGGCGCGGTCGCGGTCTGGAACGGGGACATGGGGTACTCGGGGCACGTGGCGATCGTCGAAGCGATCGGACCCAGCCTCAGTTACATCGTCATCTCCCAACAGCACATGATCGTTGCCGATGGTTACGACTGGGTCCGGATCTACCAAGATCCGTCCAAGAACCAGTGGCAAGATTGGCCCAACGCCTTCATCCACTTCCCATCGGGGCCCGTCGCGCAGTCCCGGGACCACGTCCAGAGCAGGGCCACCGCCCGGTTCCAAGCCCAGTCCGCCAAGGTGAGTTTGCTCGCCGGCGCGAATCGCGAACCAAAGCTGCAGGCGCGACGCAGCGTCAAGAGATAGTTAGAACGCGAAGAGACACGTCCGTTCGACCGTTCGCGCCGTCGCGGATGCTTGATTGAGAAAACATTGGTCTCCCCAACAGGTGCGGACCCCCATCTACGACGTGGCGTACCTTCGGTGTGATCAGATTCGCGCACTCATCTCGAGATTGGCCTGGACGGCATTTAAGTGGGCCGTCATTGCATCGTACGCGCCTCGGCCGTCGCGATTACGCAGCGCCACAACGATCTCCTTGTGTTGATTTGAGTACTGACCGCGCCGCTCGATGGAGTCGGCGCGTCGCTTCAGGTTCCCCCAAAGTTCGCCCTGTCGGGCCACTTCGATAAGGAGATACATTCGAATCAAGAGCGTGTTGTGCGACGCGAGAACCAAGCAGCGATGAAACGCCAGGTCGCGCTTTTCGAACTCGTCGTAATTGGACGACTCCACGCGACCTCTCAGGCAACGATCCATCTCCTCGAAATCTTCTTCCGTCGCCTGGGTCACCGCCAGGGATAACGCCGTCGGTTCAAGGAGCTGACGAACTGCCATGACGTCGGCGGGACCAATGTCTTTCAAGGTGGCCGAGGCGCCGATCATTGGAATATTCGATTTCATCGTTTCGTCCTCAGGATCGAATCGCAGATACGTCCCTCGGCCGACCTCTCGGGACACCACTCCGTCGGATTCCAGGAGCGCCATCGCGTTTCGAATGGTCGAGCGCGTTAGGCGAAGACCCTCGGAGAGTTCTCGCTCCGTGGGCAGACGACTCCCCGCGAGCAGGCCCTTCTGCGCCGCGTCGCTGAGGACCGCCTCCGCGACACCACGGATTCTCTCTTTCGACGCCGTTTGCATATCGGCCACCTCGCTTCACACTCTGGCTCAACATCGCTTCGCCCAATCCTACCAATTGAGAAATCAAAGATGAAGATGGTTCGTTTTTTCGAGTCGCTGCGATTGACTCCGCTCAAGCCCTCGTCTAGCATTCAACCAATTTGGGAAATCTAGACCAATATAACCAAATTGGTCGCACTTCCGGGAGGATTTGTTGTGAGATTTGCGACTATCAGAACGGCGGAGGGCCTTCGGCTCCACGTTAAGGGAAGTAGCGGCTACGTCGATCTAGCGACCACCGCCGGCGACACATCGCTGATCAGTGTCAACGGCTTGCTCGCCGGAGGGGCTGCGGCACTCGACGCCGCGAGATCAGCGGCCGAGAAAAGTGGCCCCTCATTCAGCGGACAGGACTTCGCACCATCCACGCCGAATCCGCCCCGAATCCTCTGCCTGGGTGTCAACTACGCGGACCACGCCATTGAGGGCGGGCGCGCGGTGCCAACGTGGCCGGAGTCGTTCGTCCGCGGAAGTGGCAGCGTCGTTGGCGCGTACGACGACCTCGTCAAGCCCTCGCTCACCGAACGCTTTGACTTCGAGGGCGAACTTGCCATCATCATCGGCAAGGGCGGCCGTTACATCAAAGCCCACGACGCCTACGAGGCGATTTTCGGCTACAGCGTCATGAACGACGGGTCGGCCCGTGAGTGGCAACGGGCCGCGACCCAGTGGACCCCGGGCAAGAATTTTGAGGGAACGATGCCCATTGGTCCAGAAATCGTGACGAACGACGAAGTCGACGTGACCGATCTGGCGATCACCACGACGCTGAACGGACAGGTCATGCAGTCGGCGCGCACATCAGACATGATCGTCAGCGTCGCCCGGGCCGTTGAGTACTTCTCTTCGTTCACCACGCTTCGTCCAGGCGACGTGATCGCCACGGGTACGCCGGGCGGCGTCGGATTCGCCCGCACCCCCCCGGTCTGGCTGCTCCCCGGCGACACGATTGAGGTCACCGTGGAGGGAATCGGCACTATCACGAATCACGTGGTCGCTGAAGAGGGGGCGCCGACGGATTGGCCTTGGACGCCGTTGGGGGCCAAGACGTCAACTATTTAACAGTCTGCACTATGCAGTAGATCAACAGACCAAAGGGGATGAATTTATGGGGAGAATGTGGCACAGGTTTGTGGGGGATGCCCCACTCGTCTGGTGGCGCGCGAAGTTCACGTGGCTCTTGGCAGCAGTGACGTTGACCACGATGGCGGTCGGCTTATCCGGATCACCGGCGCAAGCTAGGAGTTCGAAATCGACTCTCACGATTGCCACGGTTGCGCCGTTCACCGGCGTTGACGCGGTGCTCGGGCCAAAGTACGCGACGGCGTGTCTCGCCGCCACCCAAGAGATCAACAAAGTTGGTGGAATCTTGGGGCACCAGATCAAATGCAAGACGGTGGACACCCGCGGCGACCCGGCCGACGCCGTTCCCGCGGTGCGCCAAATGTACGCCACCACCAGTAACCTGGCATTCGTCATCGGCTGTACCTCAGACGAGGCCTCAACGGTCGTACCGATTTTTGGTGCGAACGATACGGTGTCGTTCTGCATGACGGGTGAATCGGAGTTTGACAGTGTCAAATTCCCTTACTTCTTCCGTCTGGTGCCACCTGACGCGGCCGACGCGGTGGCGATGGTTGCGATCGCTCAGAACAAGGGTTTCAAAAAGATTGCCCTCGCGTTTGGCAATGACGCTGGTTCCCAAACCTTCGTCCAGCCGGCACTCACCGCGATTGGCAAGGCCCCAGGCATGTCCGTGGTAGCGAATGAAACCTTGGACATCAGCGCGACTTCCTTCCAAACTGAAGCGCAGAATATTGTGAGCGCTCACCCTGACGCGATTCTGATGGAAGCTCTGGGCCCCGCGGGCATTGCGCTGCTCAGCGAGATTTACCAGCTAAACGGTAACAAAATGATTCCGGTGATCGGCACGTCGGCGATGATTGACCCGACTTTCTACGCGGGCGTCACCGCCGCGGTAGGGGTTAACAATTTCATCACGAACTTTGACGCGGACAATGCGGTTGCTCCAGCCGTGACTTCCGCGTACCCGCTGTTCAAGAAGTTGGTCCTAGCTCAGGCGGGCAAGGTCAGGGGAGTTGGCAACTTCTCGACGCTGCTCTCCGCGAACGGCACGGTCCACCTCTACGACGGTATTAACATTGCCGCCCTCGCGATGGTCATGTCGGGATCCACCAAGGGGTCGGTTTACAAGAAAGATATCTTGAAGATCGCCAACGGCGTACCCGGCGCGACCGTGGTGACCTCGTATGCGAGCGGCGTCAAAGCTCTTAAGGCTCACAAGAAGATTCGTTACGAAGGTGTTGGTGGACTGTACAACTTCGACGCGTACCACACTTCGTTTGGTGCCTTCGAAGACGCGCAGTACACCGCAACGGGAGGAACAGTTTCAGTTGGCACTCTCAGCACGGCGCAGTTAAACAAGCTGTAACTACCCCATAAAGCGACATCACGTGATCACGGCAACAGCCCTCAGTGCTGTTGCCGTGATCACGTGTCGCAATAGCGGTGTTTTAGATATTGATTCAATGAGTATCAGTGGTTCGGAAGTGGAAAAGGATTTCGTCTAATCAAGGCCTTCCGCAGACAACTCTGCTGAGATTTGATTTCTAAAAGGAATTCTCTTGAGCGTCTTTATGTCTTCGTTCGGCTTCGGTCTCATTACCGCGGCGGTGCTTGCCATCGCCACGGTGGGCTTCACGATGCAGTTTGCCGTGACCAACGTGCTGAATCTGGCATACGGATCCGTCATGATCAACAGCGCTTATGTGACTTATTGGGTGAATCAACACGGGATCTCGGTTTGGCTCGCCCTGTTCGCCGGTGTGTTTTGTGGGGCGGTGGTTTCGTGGTGCCTGAACCGAGTTATCTACACGCCATTCCAACGGAGAAACCTCGCTCCTATCACGGTGGTGATTGTCTCACTCGGTGTTGACCTCATGGGAACCTTCGGGCTCCAGGCAATCGTCGGCGGCTCGTACGTGACCTACAAAATGAGTCAGGGCCACGAATTTCACTTTTTGGGGATGTTCCTCAGCGGAGTTCAGTTGATCATTATCGGAATCTGTGCCGGGGTGTTGATATTGATTCATTGGTTGCTCAAGTACACGCGCCTTGGCAAAGCCATGCGAGCCACGTCCGCCAACCGCAATCTGGCTCGAAACAGCGGTGTCAAGACCCAGTTCATTATCTCAATGACGTGGATCATCTCAGGGGCACTCTGCGGTCTAGCCGGAACAGTCTTCGCCATGAACTCAGGGGTCTTTGAAGCGACCAGCAACGAGCTCTACATCGTGTTGCTGTTGGCGGCCATGTTCTTGGGCGGCCCGGGTGAGCCGTACGGGGCGATGTTTGGTGCCTTAGCGATCGGCCTCTCCACCGAGATAAGTGCGGCGTACATCACCGCTGACTACAAAGAGGTCATCGCGTTCCTCGTACTTCTGGGCATGCTGGCGTTTCGACCCTACGGTCTCTTTGGCAGCGAGAAGACCCTCTGATGTCCCTTACCTCATTCGGCTTTTATATGTCGACCATTTTGGTCTATGGCGCCGTTGACGCGTTGGCCTGTCTCGGATTGAGCATTGAGTTTGGCGTTGCCGGGATAACGAACTTCGGGTTCATCATTTTCCAGGCCGCTGGCGCGTACACGGCGGCGATCTTGTCGATGCCGAACGCGGCCACTTCCAACGGTGGATTTCAGGAATTCGTCCTGGGTTGGAACCTTCCGTGGCCACTGCCGTGGATAGGCGCGACACTGGTCGGGGGTCTCATCGCCCTGCCGTTTGTTTTTTTGGTCGGCAAACGGCTGCGGGGGGACTTCGCCGCCGTGGGCTTGCTGGTTTCGGCCGTACTCTTGAATCTCCTCGTCAAGAATTACGTTCCCTTTTTGAATGGCGACGCCGGAATCTCACTCGTGCCGGCGCCTCTCCAAAACCTTTTCAACCCTCAAAGCATTGGCTACCAGTTGGCCTACGGTGGCGTCGCCATCATTCTCACGGTGCTGGTGTACTTTCTCCTACGTCGAATCACGGAGTCACCCTACGGGCGTTCTCTTCGCGCGATGAGAGACAACGACGTTGTGGCCGACTCCCTCGGAAAGAACCTCCGAGGTCAGCGAACCAGCATCCTCGTCCTCGGAGGGATGATCGCCGGCCTGAGTGGTGCCGTCCTGGTCGGATTCATCAGTCTGTGGGCCCCTGGGGCCTGGGGATACGCCGAGACAATTGTCCTTTTCGCCGCGATCATTATTGGTGGCGCCGGCAATCATAAGGGCGCCATCCTTGGCGCCATCTTGGTGCCACTGGGGTTCGAAGAGATTACGCGCTTCCTTCCGCCCTTTGGGTCGCCTTCGTTGGTGCCGGCTCTGGAGTGGGTCGCGATCGGGCTGTTGATCATCTTGTTCCTCTGGTTTCGGCCCAACGGCATCATTCCTGAAAAACGGCGGATACTCAGCACCATCGTTCATAGAGCTCCCGTCACGCCAGACGCGGACGACGACGACGCCGAGTCCGCGAGCAACATCGGCTCCGTCAACGACTTTGACTTTCGAAGCGTGTTGACCACGGCGCCCGTCGTCAACGACCACCGCGTCATGCTCTCCACCCAAGGGCTCAGCAAGAGTTTCAGCGGGGTCACGGTGGTCTCGGGCGTGAGCATCTCGATTCAACAGGGCCGCCTCACGGGGATGATCGGCCCCAACGGGGCGGGTAAATCCACCGTGATGGCCATGCTGGCGGGAACGTTGTCGCCCACGTCGGGCCAGATCTTCTTTGAGGGCCAAGACGTCACCCACGTAGCGTCGTACAAGCGAGCTCAGGCGGGACTGGTTCGTACCTTTCAACTGGCGAGCGAGTTCAAGAAGCTCACCGTGTTGGAGAACCTGGTCTGCGCGATTCCTCATCAGTCGGGTGACTCGTTCACCGGATCGCTGCGGGGACGGCGTTACTGGGGATCAGAGGACACGTCCAACATCGAACGCGCCGAGGAGATTCTCGAGGGCTTTGGACTCTCGCAGTACGCTGACGCCTACGCCGGGGGCCTTTCGGGGGGCCAGCGACGACTGGTCGAGATCATGCGGGCCCTGCTCGCCGAACCGACGGTGCTTTTGCTCGATGAGCCTATGGCGGGGGTGCACCGCAACCTCGCTCGAAAGATCGGCAATCATCTGGTGAAGCTCTGCAAGGCTGGAATGACCGTCGTGATGGTGGAGCACGAACTCTCGATAATGGACGAGTTCTGCGACCCGGTGATCGTCTTGGCCGAGGGCAAGGTCCTGGCCGAGGGCACCATGGCGGAGCTTCGAGCGAACTCTGAAGTGGTGGAGGCGTACCTTGTCGGTTGAACTCTCCCGAGAAGGTCAGGTACTGACCACGACGGCCCTCTCGGCCGGTTACGACGGGCGCGCCATCGTGAGCGATATCACCATCGAGGCCACACCCGGCACGGTGGTCTCGGTGGTGGGGCCTAACGGCTCAGGCAAGTCGACGTTCCTCAAGGCACTCGTGGGTGTCGTAAAGATTCTCGACGGTCACGTGAAACTCGGTGAGCGCGAAATCACGAACCTTCCCTCCGAGCAGGTCGCCAAACTCGGTGTTGGCTACGTGCCCCAGATCGACGACGTTTTTCCACCACTGTCGGTGAAGGAGAACCTAGAAATTGGTGGGTACCTGCTCCGCCGTCGCGAAATCCCCGAGCGTATCGAGGCGGTCCTCGACGTCTTTCCGATGCTCAAAGCGCTGATCAGCCGTAAAGCGGGCAAGCTATCGGGCGGCGAACGCAAGATGCTGGCGATGGGCCGGGTACTGATGCTCTCGCCCTCGGTGTTGGTGCTCGACGAACCCACGGCGAATCTTGCGCCCAAGGTGGCCACGCAACTGCTCGAGGAGTACGTACGCGGCTTCGCCGACCACGGTTCGACGGTGCTACTCGTTGAGCAACGCGCGAAGTCGGCGCTGCGCATTTCGGACTGGACGTACGTGCTCGGCGGCGGTCGAGTCATTCTCTCGGGGGCCCCGAAAGACCTGGAAATAAATCCAGTCTTCGTCGAGTCCTTTCTGGGCGGAACGGCGACCCGCCCCAGTTCGGGCCTATAAGCGCAGCGAATCTCAAGGGCCCCGTCAGAACTTTGCCGGCACGCCAATCGAGACGAAAACGCGTCGCCGGGACTAGCCGCCAATCGCCAACTTGATGGTGGTGGCGGCGCCCACGGTGATAACGAGGGCTCGCACGACCTTGGGTGAGACGCGCCGAATGAGTAGTGTGCCCAACCAGCCGCCAATGAGCGTGCCGATAAGCAGCATGTACACGGCGTCCATGGCCAGGTGCCCGCGAATGATGAAAACGATCGCCGCTATCGCATTGATCATCATCGAGAGCGCACTGCGAAGGCCCTGAAGAACGTAAATCTCGTAGGGCAGTGTCAGCGCCATGACCGCGAGCAACACAATGCCCAATCCTGCGCCAAAATACCCCCCGTAGGCCGCCGCGATGAAGATTCCGACGAAGAGCGCGCGACGCCGGACGGGTTCAGTGCCTTGGTCGACGTCGTGCTCGATCTTGGCCAGGCGTTTCGTGATGCGCGGCGCCAACGCGAAGAGCAAAGTGGCACATCCGATAAGCCACGGCACGACGTCGCGAAACGTTTGGTTCGAGCCAAGCAAGAGCAGCGCGGCGCCGGCGAGGGATCCCAAGACACACGTGGGGACGAGAGAGCGCACGAGCTGCTTATGCGCCAACAACTCCACGCGAAAGACCCGAATACCCCCGAGTGAACTCGGCAGGACGCCGACGGTTGACGACACATTGGCTTGCAAGGTCGGAATGCCCATCGCTAAGAGCGTGGGAAAGCTGAGGAAAGTCCCTCCGCCGGCGATGCCGTTCGAAATGCCCGCCGCGACTCCGGCCACGCCGTAAATGACAAGCCGCCAGCCCAGGGGAAGAGCGCTAGCAACCATTCTCACCACTCTATTGAGGGATTATCCCACTAACGGAGACCGAATCTTACATCTCTAAAACCTGCGAGTCCCTCGAAATCAACTCGCAACCCTCCCAAACTGCGAGCGAGATCTCCAACCTTAGATTTCTTTCGCGCCACCGACGTCGACGAACGATGTTCATTCGCGTCTAGAAAGCGGCCAAGGAATGAACGCCCTATTCTTGGGGTCGCGCAATCAACGAGAGGCGACATGGTGACACGACCAGCAGCACTGCCGACAGTGGCCATCTTCTCTCTGGGCGGCACCATCGCCGCGACCAATGTAGGGGCGGACCACAACGGCGGCGTCACGCCCCATTTGGACGGCGACGACCTCGTCGCGGCCGTGCCTCAACTTCGACTTGTCGCCGTTGTTCAAGCCACGACGTTTCGCCAGGTCCCGTCGGGCGATCTGAACTTGAGTGATCTCACCGAATTGGCCGAAGCGATTCAACAACGTTTTGACGAGGGAGCGGATGGGATCGTGGTCACCCAGGGCACCGACACGATGGAAGAGACCGCCTTCGCCCTCGATCTACTCGTCAACGCCGATCGACCAATCGTGGTCACCGGGGCCATGCGCAACCCCACCCTGGCCGGCGCGGACGGACCGGCCAACCTATTAGCCGCAGTGCAAGTGGCCGCGTCATCTGACGCCGCCGGACTCGGCACCCTCGTCGTCGCCAACGACGAGATTCACGCGGCGCGCTTCGTGCGAAAGGCCCACTCGTCGAGCCCCGGTGCGTTCCAATCGCCCGGCGCGGGTCCGCTCGGCTGGGTTGTCGAAGGGCGAGTGCGAATCGTCTTTCGTGTCGCAAAACTACAGGGCATCCCAAGCGGTGCGCCCGACACGATTCCGCCGGTGGCACTACTCACGTCGGTGCTGGGCGATGACGCGCGGTTACTGACGACACTCGAGCACCTCGGGTACGCCGGGCTCGTCCTCGAAGGCTTCGGCGGCGGGCACGTACCTCGCGTCGTGGTGCCCGTGCTCTCGGACCTGGCCGCTCGCCTTCCGGTAGTTCTCGCTTCTCGCACTGGCGGGGGCGAGACGCTGCGCGACACCTACGGCCAGGCGGGCGCCGAGAGGGACCTGCTCGGGCGAGGGCTCATATCGGCTGGCTTCCTCAACGGCCCCAAAGCCCGCATTTTGCTCACCCTCTTGCTGGCCCACGAACTGGACCTCGACGGCGTACGAGGTGCCTTTGAACGGGTCAATGCGTCAGTCGCCTCATTTTGACCTTCAACTCTGATCATTCGACGGCGAAATGCCGCGTCACGCGGTATCAGAACCTCGGGCGCCGCTCAAGGAACAATCAACATGCGCACGGTGTCGGTGACGGACTTGCCACCCGACGCCGATCCCGCCATCAACACGATGGGGTCGCCGGACTTGGCCAGCCCCACCTTCATCAACTGCGTCAGGGCTACTTCACAAAGGCTGTCGATGTCATTGGCCGGTGAGACAAAAATCTCTTGGACCCCCCACGAAGACCGCAGTTGTCGCGCCGTTGACTCACTGGGGGTGATAGCGACGATAGGCATCGGCGGGCGAAAGCGCGAGATCGCCCGGGCCGTCATGCCCGAACGAGTGCAGGCCACGATCGCCACCGCGTTTTCGTCCATCGCCGCGCGCCACGCGGCCCCGGTGATAGCGGCGGTGACCCTCGACGCTCTGGTGCTCGAGGCGGAGAGATGTTGCACGCCGAGCCCCGCTCCCCACTCGGCGTAGGGAAAGGACTGTTCGGCGCGACGCACGATGCGGTCCATGGTGATCACGGTGCCTACCGGATCGTCACCGATGGCCGTCTCGCCGCTGAGCATCACGTCACTGGCCCCGTCGAGGACCGCGTTGGCGACGTCGGTCACCTCAGCTCTCGTGGGCACCTGGGCGTGCGTCATCGATTCGAGCATCTGGGTCGCGACCACCACGGGGCGGGCGTAGCGGATCCCCAGACGCACGATCACCTTTTGCAGGTGCGGCACCTCCTCGATGGGCAGGCGGACACCGAGGTCACCGCGCGCGACCATGATCGCGTCGGAATGTTCAATAATCTCGAGGAGATTCTCCACGCCCTCACCGGTTTCGATCTTGGCCATGATCATCACGTCGTCGCGATTCAACACCTCACGGACCGAGTCCACGTCCGATCCCGATCGCACGAACGAGACGGCGAGAATCTCAAACACCTCGTCGCGCAGCGCCTCTAAACGAAGGCGGTCGTCGTCCGTGGGCAATCGATCGTTGATGATCGACGAGGGCAGCGACAGACCGGGCTTGCCCATCACCGCGCCGCCCGAGGTGACGCGCGCGATGACCTGCTTCTCACAGCGCACGATTTCTAGCGAAACCCCGCCGTCACCGATGTGGATCCGGTCGCCGGGTTTGAGTTGTGAGAGGACGTGCTCGCGCTCAACGGTGATGCGTTGGACCGTCGAGACTTCGCCAAAGGCTTCCACGAGTTCGGGCTCGTCGCCCACGCTCAACGTGACCAGTGACGTACCAAAGGAGCCGGCGCGGATCTTGGGTCCGGGAATGTCCACCATGATGGCGAGGTCGGGCGCGATAACGCGCACTCGCCGTAACAGCTCGATACCCGAGGCAATGTCGCCGTGAGCGAACGAGATGCGAAAGACGTCCACCCCGGCCCGAACGAGTTCACGCAACATCGCGTCAGAGTTGGATGCCGGACCAATTGTCGCTACGATTCGCGTGCGCCGCACGGATTTCCCTTCGTGTCTTTGGTCAAGTCTACGAGGTGGTCAACAACGTCTCGGAGAAACGCCGACGCTTCGATCGTGCTACCACGAAGTAACCAGACCAATCACGACGCTGAACACTCAGTGACGAATGGGGATGACCACGTCGGCGCCGTCAACGTCCACGACGCGAAGTCGCATGCCGTAACACGCTTGGAGTTCCTCGCTGCGCACCACCTCGCCCGAGGGTCCGTCCAACACCACCGCGCCGTGGTCGAGCAGAACGAGCCGATCAGCGAACTGACCGGCCAACGTGAGGTCGTGCAGGGTCGCGAGCACCGTGAGTCCGCCTTCGCGGACCTCCTTTTGTAGGAGTTCCAGGATGGTTATCTGGTGACGAAGGTCGAGGCCGGTGATTGGTTCATCCAGGACCATCACCATCGTCGACTGGGCCAGGGCGCGCGCGAGCACCATACGTTGGCGCTCGCCACCCGAGAGCGTGAAGACGTCTCGGTGCGAGAACTCATCCAGCGTCAGCCGGGCCAAAACGGTGTCCACCGTTTTGCGATCGAGCGCGCTAGGCGCGCGCAACAGTCCGTGATAGGCGGTTCGCCCGAGCGCGACGTAGTCGCGCACGCTCATGCCCGCGGGCACGGTGGGGTGTTGGGGCACGAGCGCGACGCGCTTGGCCCGCTCACGTTCACTCATCGAACCCACGGGCGCGCCCGAGATCGACACTGAGCCCTTCGAGGGGCGTCGCAGCCCCGCGACCGTCTCTACCAGGGTGGTCTTGCCGGCTCCGTTCGGACCAATGACCGTGCACCACGTGCCCGCCTCGACGTTGAGCGAGACGTCACTGATGAGCGTCGTCGAACCCGCTTCCACGCTCAGATCGTGCAGTTCGACGGTACTCAAGAGGCCATCTGACGACGCAGGCTCAAGATGAAGACAAAAACCGGCGCGCCCACGATGGCCGTGACGACGCCGATTGGTAGCTCCGAGGGGGCCATCACGGTGCGCGCGATCGTGTCCGCGAAAATCAAAAACGCCGCACCAAAGGCCACCGAGATCGGCAGGATTCGCCGGTACGACGTGCCCACGAGCAACCGCACAATGTGGGGCACGATGATGCCCACGAAGCCGATGAGTCCGACGGCCGAGACGATCGCCGCGGTGCCCAGCGACGACGCCGCGATCACGATGAGTCGCACCTTGCCAACCGGGAGTCCGAGTGAGCGCGATTCGTCCTCACCGACGCTCATCACGTCGAGCGCCTGGCCCGCGGCGACGCAGACAACGACGCACACGAGCACGTAGGGCAACACCAACTCCACCGAACTCCAACTCGCACTGGCCAGCGAGCCGAGGAGCCAGATGTACACGAGCGCGATCGAGTTGGGCGAGGACTGTTGTAGCAGAAACGTTTGGGAACTCGTGAGCAGCGCCGCGACCGCCACGCCGGCCAAGATCAACGTCGAGGTGCTCGAACGCAGTCCTCGCCCCCCGATCACCCACGTCACCACCACGGCCACCATCGCGCCCACGAAGGCGAGCGGCGGCGTCCAACTGGGCGTATTGAGTCCTCCGCCCAAGTCCACGATGGCGATCGTCGCGCCGAGTCCCGCCCCCGCGGCGACACCCAACAGGTACGGGTCGGCCAGGGGGTTGCGAAAGACGCCCTGGTACGTCGCGCCCGCGACCGCGAGCATCGCACCGGCCAAGAGTCCCAGTACCATGCGCGGCGCCCGTATGGTCCAGATGATCGCCGACTGCGTCGACGTAAGCGTGCTGTGGCCGAGACCAACGTGTGAGAAGACGTCGCCGAGCACGCGCGCCGTACCAATGGGCGTGGGTCCGATCACCAAACCACAGACCACCGCCACCGCGAGCAAAGCCAGCGTCACGATGGCGACGAGCGCCACCCGGCGCTCGGTCGGTGGATGGGCACTCAAACTATTTCTTCCAGAGCGCCGCGTCCGCCAGCACACTCTTCACGCCGGCTGTCAGATCGTTCATCAAGATGCCCAGGCGTGGTCCCCAGCGCGAGGCGATGTCGTCGCTCAAACCCACGACGTGGTGGTGCACCACCGCGCTAACGTTCGCGAATCCGCTGCGCTTGGCCACGACCGCCTTGGTCACGTGGCAACAGATCGTGTCGGCGAGGAAGATCAACTTCGGATTCGCGCTGACGATGTACTCGGCGCTCAGTTGGGGGTACCCGGCGTCGGCCGACGTGGACTTGGCGTCGGCGATATTAACGACGCCAAGCGATTTCAACATTGAGCCCACGAAGGTATTGCTCGCCAGCGAGTAGTAGGTGGGGTCAAGTTCGTAGTAGACGGTGACGACCTTGGTCGGGTGCGCCGGGATCGAGGCCACGTCTTTGGCGATGGTGACCTTCAACGAAGCCACGATCGACGCGGCCTTGCTCGCGTGTCCGGTCAGGCGGCCCAACTGGTTGATCTCCTGATAGGCGCCGCTCAACGTCGTCGGCGCACCTTGGAGAACGACTTTGATGCCCAGTGCGGTCAACTTTTGTTGGATTTTGTTGGCGTTGTACGAGATGATCACGAGGTCCGGCTTGGCCGAAGGGTGCGCGGTGGTTGTCTTACACAGCCCCACGATCGACTCGACACTCGGGTTGAGGGCGTTGATCCGCTTCGCGGGTAGGCCGGTCTTTGGGTAGTTCGAGTCGGTGTCGACCGCTTGGACCTGGGAGCCGGCTCCGATGGCGAAGAGCGTTTCGGTCGCCGCCGGTGAGAGCGAAACGACGCACGAAGGCGGACTCGTCGCCCCCGCGCTCGCGGCGCTCATCAGGGGTAGGGCCACGAGGCCGAGGGACAGTGCGAGGGTGAGTCGCAGGGACTTCAACATGGATATCTCCTTTTCCGTCGAAGTGGTGTGGGCGACGGATGGATATCCGAACAACCGCTCCTTGCCTCGAGAGCTGATTTTTCACATCTCCTCGCAGCAGGCGACCTGGCTTCGTGGCCCCTAGGGGCCACTTACAGTTGCGGGACAGCGTTGGAATCGCACCAACTTCGCTGCCGCGAGGCACTCAGCACCTTAGTTCACGGCCCCGGCCACCGCGAGTGGCGCGTCGTTGAAGGGGCCGACGTTGATCGGACTGAACTGGGGCGACAACAAGATGATGCAACTGAGGGTGACCCAAGCAGCGGCGATCCAGCCAATGACCGGTCCCCTGCGATTAAGCGGGAACGGTCCAGGGTGAAACGGCTCACCGTTAACGCGACGTAGAAAGACTGGAATCAAGGAGGCCACGTAGAGACCCGACGACGGCAGTCGACGTGACGGCACTGCGGTGCTAGGGCACGGACAAGCCGATTTTCGCGCGGGTTAAGAATTGGGTATCTCGCCTCACGGGGGTACCATTTTGGCCACTGCTGAATCAGGGAGATGACGGTGAGTTCTTCAACCCCGGGCCGGTTGTCGCGCGACGAACTGTTACGACTCATCCGTGACGACAAGATAGACACCGTCATTGTGGCCATTGCGGACATGCAAGGTCGCCTGCAGGGAAAGCGCCTGGACGCCCGGTTCTTCGCCGAGGAAATCGATAACGCCGTCGAAGGCTGTAGTTACCTCTTGGCCTCGGACGTGGACATGAATACCGTGGACGGCTTTGCCCTGACGTCCTGGGATCGTGGCTACGGCGACCTGGCCTTCACCGCCGACTTTTCCACTGTTCGATGGGTTCCCTGGCACGAAAAGACCGCGATCATCTTCGCCGACGTGGGAACCGTGACCGGCGAAGCGGTCGCCGTCTCGCCCCGTCAGATTTTGAAGAGACAGGTCGACCGGCTCAGCGAGTTCGGTTGGATCGGCCTCACCGGGACCGAACTGGAGTTCATCGTCTTTGACGATACGTACGAAGAGGCCTGGAACGCCGGGTATCGCCATCTCACGCCCGCCAATCTCTACAACGTCGACTACTCCCTCTTGGGCACGTCGCGTGTGGAGCCACTGCTCGGGCGAGTTCGCCGCTCGATGCGTGACGCCGGCATGATCGTTGAATCGCTCAAAGGTGAGTGCAACTACGGCCAGCACGAGATCGCCTTCAAGTACGCCGAACTCATAGACAAGTGCGACGAGCACAGTCTGTTCAAGTTGGGCGCCAAGGAGATCGCGTCACGAGAAGGCTGCAGTCTCACCTTCATGGCCAAGTACAACGAGCGCGAAGGCAACTCATGTCACATTCACCTTTCGCTGCGTGAGAAGAATGGCTCACCGGTGTTCGCCGGAGAAAGGGCCCATGGTTTCTCTGAGGTGTTCGAACACTTCTTAGCGGGACAGCTCACCTACGCGAGGGAGTTCTCCCTCTTCCTGGCCCCGAACATCAACAGCTACAAACGATTCGTCGAGGGTTCCTTTGCCCCGACGGCGATGCTCTGGGGCGTGGACAATCGAACGTGCGCCTTTCGAGTGGTCGGTCACGGAACGTCAATTCGCGTGGAGTGTCGTGTCCCCGGTGGCGACGTCAACCCCTACCTCGCGCTCGCGGCGCTGGTGGCCTCAGGGCTACGCGGCGTCGAGGAGTCGTTGAGTTTGCCCGCGGCGTTCCAAGGTAACGCGTACCACGCGGACGCTTCGCGGGTACCGACGACCTTGCACGAAGCGGTGGGACTCTTTGACCAAAGTACGGTCGCGCGCGCCGTCTTTTCCGATGAGGTCGTCGATCACTACGTCCACGCCGCCCGGGTCGAAGTGACCGCCTTCGACGCGGCGGTGACGGACTGGGAGCGCTACCGAGGTTTCGAACGGCTGTGAGCACGGCGTTAGGCGTCATCAACCCCGCGACTGAAGAGAAAATCGCTTCGGTCGCTATCCACGATCTGGATGAAACCAATCAGGCGATCCGTATCGCCAACGAGAGCCGCTACGGGCTTTCGGGTTCGATCTGGAGTCGCGACCTGGGACGCGACGTTGGGGTCGCGCGCGGCGTCGAGACCGGCGCGCTGTCCGTGAACTCGAACTCTTCGGTGCGATACTCCACACCCTTTGGCGGATTCAAGCAGTCCGGATTCGGCCGAGAGCTCGGTCCCGACGCGCTCCTTGGTTTTAGTGAAGAGAAGAATGTGTTCATTTCAACGGAGGAAAGCTAATGGGACGTCTCGAGAACAAAGTCGCGATCATCACCGGCGCCGCCAGCGGCATTGGGCGCGCGACCGCGCTGCGCTTCGCCGCCGAGGGCGCCAACGTCGTGGTGGCCGACCTCTCAGAAAAGGAGGGGACCGAACTCGCCCAAGCGATCAACGGCACGTTCGTCCAGGTCAACGTGGCCGAGGAAGAGAGCGTGAAGGCGATGTACGCCCAAGTGGTGAAGACCTACGGCGGGGTCGACATTCTCTTTAACAACGCCGGCATCTCACCGGCCGAGGACGACTCCATTCTCACCACCGACCTCGACGCCTGGCACCGGGTTCAAGAAGTTAATCTCACCTCGGTCTATCTCTGTTGTAAGTACGGGATTCCGCTCTTGCTCGAGCGCGGGGGCGGATCGATCATCAACACCGCCTCGTTCGTCGCGGTGCTGGGATCGGCCACCTCACAGATCTCCTACACCGCCTCCAAGGGCGGCGTGCTCTCAATGTCTCGCGAGCTGGGCGTCCAGTTCGCCCGCCAGGGAATCCGCGTGAACGCCCTGTGCCCGGGGCCGGTCAACACGCCGTTGCTCCACGAGCTCTTCGCCAAAGACCCTGAGCGCGCGGCCCGCCGGCTCGTCCACGTGCCCGTGGGTCGATTCGCCGAACCTGAAGAAATCGCCGGTGCCGCACTTTTCCTCGCGAGCGATGACTCAACGTTCGTCACCGCGACGACGTTTCTCGTCGACGGCGGCATCCACGGCGCGTACGTCACGCCGCTATAACGGACGCGATCGACTTAGTTCGTCGTCGACGCGGCTGGGATGAAGTACTCGCTGAGATACTTCTCCCCTTCGTCACACAGGATCGTCACCACGGTGGCCGACTGATCAAGCTCGCCTCGAAGTTGACCCGCCGCAATCATATTGGCGCCCGAACTCGGTCCCACGAGAAGTCCGTGCTCGCGAGCGAGTCGTCGCATTTCAATGACCGCGTCGTCACTGTGCACCGCGATGACTCGATCCACCATCGAGGCGTGGCGTCGATAGATGGTCGGGATGAAGCCGTCGGCGATGCCTTCGATCTGGTGAAGTCCGGTGTCGCCGCACTGAATCGTGCACGATTCGCTCGGTTCCAAGGCGACCACCAGTACCCGGGGGTTCACGTCGCGAAACGCCTGGCCGACGCCGATCAACGTGCCGCCGGTGCCCACGCCCATCACGAACGCGTCGGGCACGCGGCCCGAGGGCAGTTGGCCGAGTATCTCGGGCCCGAGCCACGTACGATTCTCCTCGACGTTCCACTCCGACTCGAACTGGTGCGGTGCGAAGTATCCGGGCAGGGCGCCCAGTCGGCTCGCCTCGTCGAGCGCCTCGTTCACGTGGAACGTGCCCACGGTCAGCATCCGCGCCCCAAAGGCCCGCGAGATCGCGGCGCGCTCCGGGCTGAGTCCTTCGGGCATCACGACGAGCATCTGGTAACCCATGACGGCGGCCACCATGCTCATGGCGTTGCCCGTGTTGCCGCTCGAAGCCTCCACGATGGTGTCGCCGGGCTTGAGCAGACCCTCTCGCGCGGCCCGTTCGATGATGTAGCGGGCCATTCGCGCCTTGATCGAACCCGAGGGATTCAGATACTCAAGCTTGACGAAGATGCCGTCGACCTCAATCAGTGGCGTGGAGCCAATAGCGTCGAGCACCGTCGCCCCGAAGCGAAACTTTGAGGTCATACCGGTACTCCCGCCTTGGCATTTTCCCCTATCCACCCTACGTCGGCCAGGCGTGCGGGGTGAATGGCGGCACCATCTTCAACGCCGCACGGTCATTGTAGGGATCGAATCGAATTGATCAAAAGCGGATTCATTTGATCACTCTGTGATCAGGTGTGGTAGTTGAGCTGATCTAGGCAGAATTTCGTTCAAGCACAAGGGTCCCGCGTAACTCGTCATCAACGACGCAAGATCTTGTTTGAATCTGAACCATCCTCGGACGGGCAAAGCGGGCCAAAAGTTGCTTTTCTAGTCGATCTTGTCTATACGGGAGCGCCGGCATGGCCACTATGTCGACCGCCTCTGAGCGATGACCCATTGCTGAAAGTCTCCAAATTTGGGGATGCCAGCAGCAGAAGTGGTCTGAATGACCGTAACGAACGGTTACACTGGTGTAACGTACGGTTACAGATAAAGGAGGAGACATGGGGAGCACCGCAGTTACCCGCGTTGATTTGGAGATTGTTGAGTCGGCCCGTGTCGCCGGCGAATTCATGAGCCGAAATACGTCACAGCAAATCACGCACTGGGCGAGGATTGGGCGCGAGATCGAAGCCGCCGAGAGTATGTCGCCCAAGGCGATTTCGGAGGTGCTCGCCGGCACCGCTCACTACGACCATTTGAGTTCCGGTGGTCAGGCAGTTGTTCGGGCGTTGTGGTCCGAGGCGCTCGACGCTCGTATCGCTGACGTCAACTTCCAAAGCCGCTTTATGGCCGATGGACGGGCCTATGCAGAACTTGACGATGCCGGTAACGTGGTGGTGCACAACGCCGCACGTTCGTGAGTTGAACCGTCTCGCTTGTCTACTCCGGTATTACACGTCATAGCTGGTCCAAATGGTGCGGGTAAAAGTTCGTTCTATCGCGTAGTCATCGCGCCTGTCATGAACCTGCCATTCGTCAACGCAGATGAGATTGCGCAGCGCCTGTGGCCAGACGATGTTGAAGCGCACGCGTACGACGCCGCCGAGGTAGCACAGCAAACGCGCCTCGCGCACCTCGAGAACAACGACTCATTCACGACTGAGACGGTGTTCTCGCATGAATCGAAGCTCGACCTATTGGTGGAGGCGGCTGATCGTGGGTACCTAACCACGCTTCATATCGTCATGATCCCAGTCGAGCTTGCCGTGGCGCGAGTCGAAATCAGGGTGTCACAAGGAGGGCACACCGTCCCTGTTGACAAAATCCGTAGTCGATTCGCTCGACTTTGGGGTCTCCTTTCTCAAGGAATAGAAATCGCGAACGATGCGTTCGTCTACGACAACTCGCACGCGGACACCCCCTTTAGAAAGGTGGCCACGTTTCGCGAGGGGCACCTTCTCGAAGCGCCGCAGTGGCCCGCGTGGACGCCGCAAGCGATTCGTAGCGCTGGCGACTCGAAGTAAGGGCGCCACGCGCTGCCGACGTTGGGGATGGTTAGATCTTGTGGCTCGGCGGTGACCCGAGCCGTTTCGAGACGATCGACGGGGGTTGCCACCTGTGTCACATCGCACCGCAAGACTAGGAAGTAATGAATTTAAGTGAGTGGGCAAACTTCCAAAGGGTACATCCCCAGACTGCCTATCGGTGGTTTCGAGAGGGAACGCTGCCCGTGCCCGCATGTCAGATTGGTCGATTGATTCTGGTGGGCGATCTCGAAACGCCAAACCCGACGGCGGGTATCACCGCCGTCTACGCACGCGTCTCATCTGGCGACCAACGAGCAGACCTCGATCGTCAGGTGGCGCGAGTGAGTACTTGGGCCACGTCGCAGGGTCATTCGATTGATCGCGTCGTAACCGAAACCGACTCCGGACTCAACGGCAAGCGACGCAAATTCCTCGCTCTGCTCGCTGACCCATCCGTGACGACGATTGTGGTCGAACATCGTGATCACTTCGCCAGATTTGGGTCCGAATACGTCGCTGCGTCGCTACAGGCGAATGGCCGACGACTGGTCGTGGTGGACGACGCCGAGGTCGACGACGACCTCGTTCGCGACATGACTGAGGTGCTGACGTCGTTCCGCGCTCGACTCTACGGTCGTCGCGCGGCCACCCACCGAGCGGCAAAAGCGTTGGCGGCGGCGCAGGAGGCAGCCGATGCCGCGTAGGTACGCTGCCCCCGAGGGCCAGATCATCCAGGCATTCACCTTCGCGCTCGATCCCACGCCCGATCAGCGAGCCCAGATCAGTCGATTCTTTGGAGCTCGCCGCAAGGCCTTTAACTGGACGCTCGATCAGATGAAGACCGACGTCGATCGTTACCACTAGACTGGTGAGTCGGGTCCGCCACCTTCGTTCTACTCACTGCGCAAACGCTGGAACGCGCACAAGAACACCGTCTGCGTCAACACCGAAACCGGCGAAGTCTGGTGGTCTGAGGTCTCGAAGGAAGTCTTCGCCGACGGCGTGCGCGGCGCCACCGACGCCTACTGGCGCTGGCAACAGTCGCGAGCGGGCAAGATAGCTGGCCGCCAGGTCGGCTTTCCCCGGTTCAAGAAACGTGGCAAGGACCGCGACCGTTTCTCCTTTAGCACTGGTGTAATGAGGCTCGAAGCCGACCGGCGTCACCTCACTCTGCCGGTGCTCGGGACTCTCCGCACCCACGAGAACACCCGACGCATCGAGCGGCTCGTTGCCCTCGATCGAGCAGGGGTGTTGTCGGTAACGGTCTCGCGCCAGGGAGAACGCATTATCGCGGCCGTGCGGGTGCGGGTCGCTCGTCCCCAACAGGCCGGCGTTGCTCAACCCGAGTCGGTCGTGGGCGTCGACGTGGGCGTGCGACGTCTAGCAACGGTGGCGACAACCACCGAAGTGATTGGCGAACTCACCAATCCCCGAGCCCTCGAACATCGCCTCAGCGAACTACGTCGGCTCCAACGCCAACGGGCTCGTCGCACGCGTGGTTCACGACAGTATCAAGAGACCGCCACCAAGATCACGCGCCTCCACGCCGAGGTGGCCCACCTACGCCAACACACCATCCACGTCTTCACGACCAACCTCGCCAAAACCCACGGCGTGCTGGTGGTCGAAGGTCTGGACGCGGCGTCACTGCTGCAACAAAAAGGCCTGCCCGGTGCACGTTCGCGCCGTCGCGGACTCGCTGACGCAGCACTCGGAGAGATCCGTCGTCAGCTTCGTTACAAGTGCCCCTGGTACGGGTCACGGTTGATCGAAGCCGATCGGTTCTTTCCTTCATCAAAGACGTGCCACGACTGTGGTCACGTTCAAGTAATTGGTTGGACAGAGCACTGGACCTGTGATGAGTGTTCCTCGTCACACCAGCGCGACGACAACGCCGCCATCAATCTCGCCCGTTGGGTGAGCCTGGGTTCAGTTGGAGCCCCGGTGAAGCGTGGAGCCGAACATCAGACTGAGCCTCGCCCAGCAGTTGGCGATGACACGCGCAAGGGAAGCTCGACGTCTGTCGGGCTGAACAACTCCGTGAGGAGTGCAGCATGAGTGGACTCCCTAGAGATCACTCAGTTGCAACGGCCACGAATAGGTTCAACTGGTGTTCACACGAGATCTAGCTGCCCATTCCTCGCAAAATGGTTGAGATGGCGTCGAACGACAATTCGACGGTAAGCGAATTTGCTGAGAAGTGTGAAGTCAGCAAGATGGCTACGGGCTTTCGACTTAGGAACCTAAAACATAAATAGTCGCGTCTTACATTGTCTCGCGCCCGTACGTTGAGAAAGCGTGGTCGCGGGTAATTTCCGCTTCTACGTTTTTGCGATTGATTCGAGCGGCGCTAGGAATTGTTCATTTTGAGACTACCAACCTGCATCCAAAACGCTATTACGGGAACTAAGTCAGCGAAATTGTACAACTTCGTCGATGAATTTTGTTCATCCTTATTCGACTCCTACAGTCGTCAGGCGACGCGCGGTATCCGAGCCGAAGCGAGCCATTTAGGGCACGAGAAAATTGGCGAACTGCCACGGATCGTCGCACTCGAGTTTGCGTCCCGCCCACCGGTCGAACCAGTCGGCGTGCGAGCTCACCGGATCCCAGTCGAGGGATCCGGACCACATCGAGCCGAGGTACGGCACAGCCACCTCGAGTACTTCGCGCCAGGGCAACTCGTCGGGTACCCGTACGCCCGAGCGTGGCGAGTTGAACAACCACTGCACCGCGCCCAGTATCGACGCCGCCACCTGAATGGTGGTCGCGTTCTGGTGGGGCGCGAGGTCACGAGCCTCCTCAATGGTGGTGCGCGCGCCGGTCCACCACGACTTATAAGGATGGCCCATCACCAACACGCCGAGTTCGTCGCGACCCGAGATGATCTCATCGTTCATGATGCGCTGGCGATCGGGGTAGTCGTACTCACGGCCTTCGAGTTCGATGAAGCTGGCCCACGCCGCGTCGGTGGGGCAGTAGGCGTAGTGCACGGTTGGGCGATAGATGGCGGTGTCGCCGTCCCAGACCGTCAAGTGATCACAGATCGTGAAGGCCTCACCGTGGCGAATGACCATGCCCACGATCGGTCCCGAAGGGACCATCGAGTGCACAAGGGTCTTATGGGCCATCTGCGCGAAGCAGATTTGATTTCGCGGTCCATCGCCTTCGTGCGTTCGCCCCAGGGCCGGCAGTGTGCGCTCGTGGGTGCCCCAGCCCACTTCGGCGGGCGCCACCCCTTCTTCGTAGAAACCGTCCACACTCCAGGTATTGACGAACTCCCCCACTTCCTTTGGCCGATTGGCAATCTGGGTATCGCGCTCGGCGATGTGGATTGACTTCACGTCGAGCAAATAAGCCAACACGTTGTAGCGCTCCGTCGTTAGGGCGTCGCGTATCTGTTCGTGACGTTCCGCGAGGAGGCCGTCGCGCAATACGGCCTCGGCGATTTCACTGAGGGCCTGCTTCGTGAAGTGGCTCACCAGCCCGGGGTTGGCGCCGTGCTCCACGACCGCCGAGGGCCCAGTGTTCGAGCCCCAACCGGCAATTTGACGTCGAAGCGCCATGTGTCGCCAGTAGAGCGTGCGCTCCTGGGGTGACGCACCCGCCGGGTCAAGATAAGGGAACCACACCTCGGTCGAGGTGTTGAGATAGCGGACGTCATGGTCTCGACACCAGTCGAGCAACTCGCTGAGTCCGATATTCCACGCGAGGTCTATCAGCAGGTCCCCGTCGCCGAGCAAGCTCTCCAGCGTCGATGCAAGATTCTCCGGAGTGATCTCTAAGCGTTGATAGTGAACGCCACGCTCCAGCGACGACGCAATTCGGTCCCGGTTATCACGGTTCTCGAGCACCGTCACCGACGACGGCTCGAAGTTGAAGTGATCAAGTAGCAGTGGAAGTAGACACTGGACGACGGACCCACATCCAAGAATGAGAACTCGACCGGGCGATGCGCTTTCGCTCAATTAGGACCTCTCGACTGTCAGTGATGGCGATGAGCCACGAGCGAGCCTACCGCTAATTGCTCGGCAAACTCTGGCCTTCACGCCGGCGCAACATTGCGCTCACGCTCGTACTGATCGAGCGGCGCGACGTTACGAGACCGTCATGCCGCCGTCCACGGCAATGTCGGCGCCGGTGATCGCCGACGACGCGGGCGAACAGAGCCACGCAATCGCCGCCGCCACCTCGAGAGGATCGATAAGTCGCCCGATTGGTTGTTGCGCGGCGAAGGTTTCACCGCTCTCGAGTCCGTACACGCGAGCCGACGCCTCGAGGATGGCCGTGCGCGTCGAACCCGGGCTGACGGCATTGGCGGTGACCCCGTATTCGGCCAGGTCCATCGCCACCGCTCGGATGAGCCCCACGACGGCGTGCTTCGCCGCGGAGTACGCGGCCAAGTGACGCAGGCCCAGTGATCCGGCCGCCGAGGCCACCGCCACGATGCGCCCGTTCGCGCTCGGACCGTTTTCGATCAGCGTCGACGCGGCCGCTTCGATGAGTCGACGGGTACCTAAGACGTTGACTGACCAGACCGCGTCCCACGCGCCGTCACTGATCTGCCAGAACGGGCCGCCCCCCGCTACGACCCCCGCGCAGGCCACGACGGCGTCGAGCCGGCCAAAGTGGCGTGTCGCGGTTTCGACCGCGAGTTGCATGTCGGTGGCGCTTCGCACGTCGCCCACGAGACCGAGCACGGCGTCGCCGTGTCGAGCCACGACCGCGTCGAGATCGCCGCGGGTGGCCAGCGCGTAGGGGACGTCGGTAATGTCGCGACAGCGATCAACCGCGACGACCCGGTAGTTCTCATTGACCAACACGTCGACGGTGGCGGCGCCGATGCCGCGCGCGGCGCCGGTGACGATCGCGACGCGGCTCATGATCCGAGCTTTCGGTAAAAATCCGCCGGCACCAGGACGTCAGTTCGATCCAATTCCTTGACGTCGGCCTTACCGAGACCGAGTAGGGCCGCGTCAATTCCACCGCGCAGCACGTCGAGTACGTTCTCGACGCCGCCTTGACCGGCCGCGGCCAAGCCCCACAGGTACGCCCGGCCAATCATGACGGCGTTCGCGCCGAGTGCGAGCGCCTTGACGACGTCGCTCCCTCGCCGCACGCCGCCGTCGAGCAGTACTTCGATCTGATCGCCCACCGCGTCCACGACCGCCGGCAGCGCCCGGATCGGTGCCGGCGTGCCGTCGAGATTGTTGCCCCCGTGATTCGACACCGACAGGGCGCTGGCGCCTAAGTCCACGACGCGTTTCGCGTCGTCCACTCGACAGACTCCCTTGACCATAAAAGGTCCATCCCACTGCGCGCGCAGCCACGCCACGTCCGACCAACTCGGCAACGTACTTTGCATCCACTCGTAGTACGCGCCAAAGAACGTGGGGGGCTTTTGGCCCGGTGCGGCCATGTTGGGTGTGGTCAGTGAGGGCAAGTGGCCGGTCTTGGCGAACGACCAGAACCACCGCGGTCGGGCCAGCACGCCGGGCGCTAACTTCGCCACCGCCTTGAGATTGATCTTGTCGGGAATCCAGGGACTGCCCCAGTCCCGACCGTTGGCGAACGACCAGTCGAGCGTGAGGATGATCCCCTTAGCTCCGGCGTTCTTGGCCCGCTCGAGTCGTTGTAACAAGGTGTCGCGATTCCCCGACCAGTACAGCTGAAACAAGACCTGATCGTTCACAGCGCACACGTCTTCGATGGATCGACTGGCAAAGGAGCTAAGTCCCATCGCCACCCCGCGGTTGGCAGCGGCCCGAGCGACGGCCACTTCGCCCTCGGGGTGGACCGCTTGCACGCCCGTGGGCGAAAGCAGCACCGGCATCGAGATCGACTGACCCATCACCGTGGTAGCCATGGAGCGCTCGTTGAAGAGGTCCGCGACGTGCGGCGCGAAGCCCAACTGGTCGAACGAGGCCACGTTGTCACTCGCGGTGAGACCTTTTTCCGACCCGGCCACCAACGCGCCGTAAACCGACTTGGGCAGACGTTTCTCGGCCCGACGCTGCGCGATCGCCACCGTTTCGAACCACGAACTCGCCATCGATCCCCCGTTAGATCTCACTGCGAGACTACCTGAGCAGCCCTTCAAACTCCTGGTGTTCTACCGCGCGGACAGCGCGACGGGCACCCTCTTGGAATGATCCGGTGACGAGAGTGGACGAATCGTCACGCGCTTGGTCGCGAGCGCCGTTTCGCCGTGTCCGAAAACGCACTCGGGATCGGGGTCGGACATCTCAAGTCCCGTGAAGAACTTGGCCGCCATGCATCCCCCTCGACACGCGTCGTAGGCGCCACACGACGCGCACGCCCCCGCGTTACCCGGCTCACGCAACGCGCGAAAGAGTTCGCTCTCACTCCACACCGCACTAAAGCCGGCGTCGCGAACGTTGCCGGCGAGAAACTCTTCGTGAATCACGAACGGACAGGCGTACACGTCGCCCACGGGATCGATCAGACAGACCACGCGTCCCGCGCCACAGAGATTGAGCCCCTCGAGGGGACGGCCGAGCGCCGAGAGATGGAAGAACGAGTCACCGGTCAAAACGTTCGGTCGATCGATCAGCCAACGGTAGAGACGTCGATTCTGCTCGAGCGTGGGATGCAACTCGTTCCACACCGCGACGCCCCGTCCCGAAGGGCGAAGGCGCGTCAAGCGCAGCTCGGCGCCGTAGGACTTTGCCAGCCCTTCGAAATCTTCGAGTTGCTCGACGCTCTCTCGGGTCATGACGACCGAGATCTTGAATTGGCCAAAGTTCGCGTCGTGCAGATTGTCCATGGCGCGTCGGGCGCTGTCATAACTCCCCTGCCCGCGAATTCGATCACTGGTCGCGGCGTCGACGCCGTCGATCGAGATCTGAATGTCGAGGTAATCGATGGCCGCCAGACGTCGGGCGGCGACTGGGTCGATGCGCGTACCGTTGGTCGAGAATTTGACACCGACGTGCTGGTCCACCGCGTGCTCGATCAGTTCAAAGAAGTCCCGTCGGATCATCGGCTCGCCGCCACCAATGTTGATATAGAAGATCTGCATCGCCGCGATTTCGTCGATCAGACCCTTCGCCTCTGACGTCGTGAGTTCTCGTGGATCGCGCCGCCCCGACGACGACAAACAGTGCGTACAGGCCAGATTGCACGCGTAGGTCAGTTCCCACGTGAGGCAGATCGGCGCAGCGAGTCCGCGCTCGAAACGTTGCCGTAACGACGAATCAGCGCCCACCGAGCAACTCCGATCGGTGCAACGATGCCAGCGCCGCGGCGTACCGAGTGCGTTGGTCGGGTACGACCAGGGCAGTGATCGCTTCCTCGGCGCTGGCGAAATCGCCGAGACGCCGCACCAGTTCCACAAGTTCGCGCGATTTCAAAAAGACGAGTCGACGCGTGCCGTGGTGGTACGCCAGGGCCCCGAATGTCTCGTCGCGTAGCGAGACCTGAGAGTTGAGCTGCCAGTACTGCGACGGGTCAAAGGCGTCGACGCTCGTCAGTGACACGGCCTAGTAGACCCCGCAGAGCCCGTCGATGGAGACCTCCTCCACGAGCAACTCTTCACTCACTTCCATCTCGTCGGTCTCTTCATCGACGGTCATCGTCTCAGGCGTCACGGTTCCTCCTCGAACGAATCCATTCTGCCTCCTTCGATCGGCACCAAGCGATCAATCGTGGAAGACTCCCAGCGTGAGTTCCGACTTGCCGCTCGCCTTGACACCCGTTGAGTCCCCCATTCCCCAGGGCACCGAGGTGACCTTGGATGAGCGCGCCACGTTTCTCGACCGAGACCTCGTCAGCGGCGGTAGTCCGTGGCGACTGTTACGACTCACCGGCGCGTCACGGGCCGTGGCCGGACGCTGGCAACGCGGTGGCGTGGTGCAAGCCGGTGAAGAGCGGTTCGCTCGCACGTTGATCCAGCAGGGCTTACTCCACCCCCACTTTGCGGGCACATTCAACAGTGACGAGATTGACGTCATCGTGCCAGTCTTCGATAACGTCGCATCACTTCGCGTGCTCTTGGGCCAATTGAAGGGGTATCACGTCACTGTCGTGGACGACGACTCATCGAACGCCAACGACGTCGTCGCATGCGCGGAGGAGTTCGGCGCGACACTTCTTCGGCTCGATCGAAACCAGGGGCCCGCGCACGCCAGAAACGTCGCGGGCGTCGCCTCAATTCGAGAGTTTCTGTGGTTCGTGGACGACGACGTGTCAATACCCAACGCCACCGACGCCGCACGACGGCTCCAGGCGGCCTTCGCCGATCCGCTCGTCGCCGTGTTGGCGCCGCGCGTGTGCGGTCCCGCGGGTTCTTCAATTCGAGACCGATTCGAACAGCACTTCAGTCCCCTGGACATGGGTGAGCGCAGCGGCCTGGTGGTGCCCGAAGGTCCCATCGGCTTTGTGCCGGGCGCGTGTCTCATGGTGCGCCGCGAAGCCTTCGGTGAGGGATTCGACGAGACGTTGCGCGTGGGTGAAGACGTCGACTTCGTGTGGCGACTCGTCGACCGAGGTTGGCTCGTTCGCTACGACGCCGACGTCGTCGTCTTCCATCGGGCCCGCGCCACATGGCGCGAGTGGTGGCTCCAGCGCCAGCGCTACGGCGCCTCGAGCGGCGTATTGGCCACGCGTCACGGCGAGCGACTGGCGCCCCTTCGCGCCGACCCCTGGACGCTCTTGGCGTGGTTATCGGTGCTGGTCGGGCAACCGGCGTGGGGAGCTCGAATAGTTCGGTCCGCTCGCAACCACGCTCGCGATCGATTCTTCGCCTCGGCCGATGACCCCAACCGCGTCGCGAACGAGGTGGTCGTGCGAAACATGGTGCGCGCGGGTGGTCCGCTCGCCCGAGCCCTCGTACGCACCTTCGGGGTGGTGTTGCTCGTCGCTTCGCTTCATCCACGCCTGCGCACGCGGGCGCTCGGCGTTTTTGCCCTGGGCACTGCGTGGCGCTGGCGCCATCACCGTGTTCACGTCACCGACCTTCCCCTGGCCATCGCCGACGACCTCGCCTACGGCGTTGGAGTAGTGGAGGGTGCCTGGCGCACCAAGTCACTTCGCTCGCTGACCCCCGCGTTTTCCAAATCCTCCATGGGGTTTCGTGAGGCCCTCGGGCTGACTTCGTCAACTAAGTAGTTCTGCGTCGACGCGCGGCACCGTACGCTCGCACTAGAAAACTAGAGAGGTGATTTGATCTCTGTTCGGGAGCACGTGCATCAGCGTGAGTGGATCGAGAGGCGAGGAGATAAAGCCGTACCTTTCATAGAAACTCTTTACGGCATCGTCCTTGGCGTGCACCAAGACGACGCGCACGCCAACACTTTGACTTACCTCGAATGCCTTCAGCATGAAGTGCTTCAGTAGCGCTTCCGCGACGCCCCTACCTTGATAGGCAATACCTACCGCAAGGCGTGTCAGAAGTACCGCCGGAAGAACGTCTGGCTGGTTACGTCGAAATGGCTTTGGCGCAGACTCTCGAAGAATCGACGAACTGGCCGACGCGTAGTAGGCAACGACAGAAGAACCGTCAAGGACCACCCATGTTCTCGAAGCGCCAGAGGTTTGATTCGCTAGCGCTCGGTGTTTCAGCCAAGCGTCGAGTGAGGTCGATCCGCACTGAAAATGTTCAACGACATGACGCTCGCCAAGAAGTACCGGGCCCGAAAGTGCCAACGCGAGAGGCTACTCAAGGACCGAGGGAGAGGTGAGCAACTTGACCATCGCTTCGTTAAAAGCCACTGGCTTTGCCAGCGCCGTCTGGATTTGATTCCATTCGTTCTCGTTGGCCACGAACATCCTCAAATCGGTCAGGTCTGCCTCCGCGGCTTCAACGGCGTGGCGGAGTATGTAGTCATTGGTTGACTCACCTCTTGCCTCTGCCGCGCGCCGGAGAATTGCGTCCTGGGACTCAGTGAGGCGAAGGCTCCGCCGTTCGGTCTTCGTGGCCATGACGCAATTGTACACCAATTGACGTACAGTTCGAACCCGCTGAGATCACGCTCCCCAGCAAGTCGTACGTAAAATGGTATCACTCTGGTATCATTAATCCATGGCCCTGACCGTACGAACTGACGACGAAATGGAGCGGGCCCTGACGGCGCTCGCTAGCGCCGAGGGCGCGTCGCGCCAGGAGATTATCCGCCGCGCCGTCCTTGACCGTTACGAACGAGGTACCCACCATGATCGAGTGGCCAACGCGACCGTTGAGATGGTGGAGCGTTGGCGAAAGGTGATCGATCGGCTCGCCACGACGTGAGCGATCCGGAGTATCTCACTCTCGAAGACGCGTTCGGCATCATCGAAGTTCTGGCGGTTGGTCCCGTTCGAGACCTCGGCCTCCTCGACTCGGCCCTTGCTCGGCCACGCGCGAGCGCCTTTGGACTTGACGCGTACGAGACATTGGCACTTAAGGCATCTTCTCTCCTGCAATCGCTGGTCAACAATCATCCCCTCGCTGACGGGAACAAACGCCTGGCGTGGCTGTGCACCGTTGTGTTTCTGCGTCTCAATGACCACAAAACGGAGTTGAACGATGACGACGCCTTTGAATTGGTTGGGGATATCGCCAGTCGAACACTCGAACTCGATGAGATCTGCCTTCGACTCCGCGTCCAAGTTGATCCGACGTAAGTGACAAAGCCCAGTACTTTATCCTGCGACGGCGCTCGCGCCGACTGGACCCTAGTTACGTTACGTAACGCAATCATTTTGAGCCGGCGCTAAGGTCGTGCAACTGCTCACCTCGTGAGACGCGCAAGATGAGTATCGCCGCCGACGTGAAGGAAATGAAGTGATTAAGACCATCATGTTCTTTGTGAGTCAACCGAGTGACGCCGCGAACTGGTGGGCTCAAGCCATGAACACCGTCGCTCATCACGAAGGCGAGTATTCATTCATTGAAGTTGATGAGCTTGAAATTGGCTTTCATCCCAACGACGACGGGCGCAATCCGCAAGGCTCTTCGACCGTTGCGTATCTCAGCACCGACGACATTGAGAAGAGCCGGACTCACTTTCTCCAGCTCGGCTGCACGATGCACCGCGGGCCTCTTGATATCTCAACGACGCGAAGGATTGCTCAATTGACCGATCCCTTTGGCAACGTCTTTGGACTCGACGGCCACTAAACCGAATCGGAGTACTCGAAGCGCGTGCCACCGAAAAAGAGCTAGCTCTTCTTTCCGTCGAAGGCATCTTGTAGTGCGGCACAGTCAAACTTGGTCATTTTCATCATGGCTTGGAATACTCGCTCCCGCCGATCCGGGTCGGATGAGGACATGAGCTCACTGAAGAGTCTGGGCACGATCTGCCACGAGACGCCAAAACGATCCTTGAGCCAGCCACACTGACCGGGCTCGCCGCCCTCGCTAAGGCCGTTCCAATAGCGGTCGACCTCGTTCTGATCGGCACAGGTCACGAAGAGCGACATCGCCTCGTTGAACCTAAAGTCAGCGTACGGACCTCCGTTAAAAACGATGAGGTTGAGGTCCCCAATTCGAACGGTGCCGGTCATGAAGTTCTCGTGACCACTCGCCCGCCCTCGGGTGACGTCGACCACTGACGAGTCTTGAAACACTCGCTCGTAGAGCGCGAGGGACTCCTCGGCCCCCTCGTTGATTCAGAGAAACGGCGACACCGACGGCACGGATCAAAAATACTTCATACCGTCGGTGTCCACCACTGCTTAGAAGCGAATGACGCCGCGAAGGTTCTTACCGGACTCGAGGTCGTCGTAGCCCTGTTGCACCCCGTCGAGCGGATACTCCTGGGTGATGAGGTCGTCGATGTGCAGTTTTCCTTCGTGGTGCAGACGCAGTAGCCGCGGGACTTGTACGCGAGGACTCTCTGATCCAAAGACCGTGCCGCGCAACTCTTGGTTGTACATCGAGAGCCCAAACATGTTTAATTCCACGGTCTGCTGGTTCATCGGCGCAACTGAGGTGGCGACGATGACCCCACCCTTGGCGGTAATCGAACGGGCCTGTTCGATCAGTTCACCGGTCAGCACGCCCGTGGTGATGATCACGACGTCACAGTTCTTACCCATGGTGAGTTCGGGCAGGATCGTAAAGGCCGCGTCAATGGTGGTGGCGCAGCCGTGCGTGGCGCCAATCTTGAGCGCCCGGTCGACTTTGGACTGATTCGTGTCGATCGCTACGACCGCGCGCGCCCCGGCGTGCACGGCTCCTTGGATTGCGCCCGAGCCCACGCCGCCACAGCCAATGACGGCCACGGTGTCGCCGGGCTTCGTACCGCCGCGATTCACGGCCGATCCAAAGCCGGTGGAGATGCCACAGGAGATGAGTGCCGCCGCGCGCAGGTCGTACCAAGGGTCGATGCGAATCAGCGAAGCTTCGTGCACCACGATGTACTCAGAGAATGTGCCGACCTGACACATGCGGTTTAAGTTCACGTCGCCCAGATGGTGACGCCACGTGCCGTCCGAAATCATGGCTCCCGCCAACGTCGTCGCAGCTAAGTCACAAAGGTACTGACGACCAGATGCGCAGTAGCTACAGCGCCCACACGAAGGGACGAACGATACCGCGACGTGATCACCGGCTTTCAGCGAGGTTACGTCCGCGCCGACCGATTCAACCACCCCCGCTCCCTCGTGTCCGCCAATGATCGGGTACATGGAGCTTCGCCCCGAGAGCACCTCTAACAGCGCGGCTTCGGGCACCAAGTCGCCGGTGCGCAGGTGTTCGTCGGAGTGACACAGCCCAGCGAAGGCCATCTTGACCTTGACTTCGCCCGCGTGCGGCTCATCGATTTCGATCGTCTCGGTATGCCACTTACCGTGGATCTCACTGACAATTGCGGCCTTGACCTGCATACGTTCTCCCCGGGCTCGACACGGCGTTTCGCCGTCGTTCGTACATTAGTGAAAAAAGGGCGTCCGTCTTTTAGTCAGCCCTCAGAGCTCACATCTGTTCGGGCGCGTCGATGCCCAACAGCTCAAGCCCGAGGCGAAGCGTCCTGGCCGTCAGATCGCACAGCGCCAAGCGCTCATCTCGCAACGCCCCCTCGGCCGAGAGCACCGGGCAGGCGTCGTAGAACGAGGTAAAGCGCTGCGCGAGATCGAACAGGTACGTACAGAGCCGGTGCGGCTGGAGGTTCGACAGTGCCGACGTCAGGGCTTCGGGCAGGGCGAGCAGTCCCAGCGCCAACTCCCGTGAGGGGCTCTCGGCCAGCGCAAAGTGCACGTCGCGGGCTTGCCAGGGCTCGCCGAGGCGTCGAAAGATCGAGCTGACGCGCGCGTGCGCGTACTGCAAGTAGGGACCGGTGTCGCCTTCGAAGGCGATCATCCGTTCGAGATCAAAGACGTAGTCGTGTTGCCGATCAGTCGAAAGATCGGCGTACTTAATCGCGGCGAGCGCGATCTGGGTGGCGAGGTGGAGCCGGTCGTCACCGCCAAGATCGGCGCCGCGCTCTTCGAGGGATGCGTACGCACGCTCGATCGCCTCGTCGAGCAGATCCACGAGCTTGATCGTTTCGCCGCCGCGCGACTTCAACATCTTGTGATCGAGGCCGAGCACGTTGCCAAAGATCACCTGCTCGCAGCGCACTTCATTGGACAGCCAACCCGCCAGGCGCGCCACCGCGAAGACCATCTCCAAATGCTGGGCCTGGGGCGCGCCCACGACGTACAACAACTCATCACCGTGCAGCACGCTCACCCGCTCGCGCAGCGCCGCCAGATCCGTCGCGGCGTAACCGAAACCCTCGTCGCGCTTGCGCACGATGAGTGGGAGCGGCTCGCCGTCACGATTCTGAAAGCCCGGCGGAAAGACGCACAGGGCGCCCTCGCTCTCCACGAGCAGCCCCGCAGCAGCCAAGTCCTCCACCACGCCCTCGAGCATGTCGTTGTAGTACGACTCGCCCACGACGTCGCTGGGTAAAAGCGTGACGTCGAGCTTGGCGTAGATGTCGGCGAAGTACGAAACCGACTCATCGACCAGGACTCGCCACAGCCGAAGGGTCTCAGGGTCACCACTCTGCAGCGCCACCACGCGCGAACGACTTCGCGTCTTGAACTCGTCGTCGGCGTCGAACTTGACGCGCGCCGCCTTATAAAACGCGTTGAGATCACCGATGGAGAACGTGGCGACGGCCTGCCCTTCGCCCAGGTCCAAGAGATGTTCGATCGACATTCCAAAGGGCGTGCCCCAATCACCGACGTGGTTGCGCGCGATGACGGTGTGTCCGAAGAATCGATACATCCGCGCCAGGGCGTCGCCGATCACCGTCGAACGAAGGTGTCCCACGTGCATCTCTTTGGCCACGTTGGGCGAGGAGTAGTCGAGAATGACCCGAAGGGGAGCGCTCGATGGCACCAGGCCCAATCGGGCGTCGAGGGAGATCGCGCCGAGTTGGTGTTCCACGAACTCCGGGAGCAGTGTGAGGTTTAAAAACCCCGGTCCGGCGATCTCCACCGTGGCGACGCCGTCCAGACGGCCGGCCCCCACGATCTCTTGGGCGACCTCGCGCGGCGCTCGTCCGAGTCGCTTGGCCAGCGCCATCACGCCGTTGGCCTGGTAGTCCGATCGATCCGAGGTGCGCAGCGCGGGGTCGGCGCCGAGCGCCACGGCGTCAAAGGCCTCTTGGAGCCGTTCTTGCAAGGTTTCGTACGTCGAACTCACTCTCGCTAGTCTCGCACTCGGACCAAACCCGCAGCGAGAATCGCCGGAACCAACATCAAAAAAACACGGCAGAATAGGGGTATGACCACTTCGATGAACTCCTTTAACGCCAAGAGCACCCTCGACCTCGAGGGCCGCTCGCTCACCTACTTCTCCCTCCAAGCCGACGGACTTGGGGCCTTTGGGATTGAACGCCTGCCCTACTGCATCAAGGTGTTGTTGGAGAACCTGTTGCGCCACGAAGACGGGGTGAAGGTCAGCGCGAGCGACATCGAAGCGCTCGCCCGGTGGTCCGACACCCCCCAAAGCCACGGTGAAGCCGCTGGCGAAGACGCGCGCGAGATCGCCTTTACCCCGGCCCGGGTCCTAATGCAAGACCTCACGGGTGTACCGGCCGTGGTCGACCTCGCGGCCATGCGCGACGCCATCATCGCCCTGGGCAGCGACGCCAAGAAGATCAACCCGCTGGTGCCCGTCGAGCTCGTGATCGACCACTCCGTCATCGTCGAGCGCAACGGGACGCCGTCGAGTTTCGACGAGAACGTCGCGATTGAGTACGAACGAAACATCGAGCGCTACACCTTTCTCAAGTGGGCCCAGGACTCCTTTGAGCACTTTCGCGTGGTGCCCCCCGGCATGGGCATCTGTCACCAGGTCAACCTCGAACATCTCGCCAAGGTCGTCTTCGAGCGCGACGGCGAGGCGTACTTCGACACCCTGGCGGGCACCGACTCACACACCACGATGATCAACGGGCTCGGGGTGCTCGGTTGGGGCGTGGGCGGCATTGAAGCCGAGGCCGGCATGCTCGGACAGCCGTCGTCGATGTTGATCCCCCCGGTGGTGGGTCTGCGACTGGTGGGCGCGACGCGCGAAGGCGTCACCGCCACCGACGTCGTACTCACCATCACCCAACTGCTTCGTCGCCACGGCGTCGTGGGCAAGTTCGTCGAGGCCTACGGACCCGGCGTCAAGTCGCTCTCGCTCGAAACGCGCGCCACGATTGGCAACATGTCGCCCGAGTACGGCGCGACCTGCACCGTCTTTCCCATCGACCAGGTGACCCTGGACTACCTCGCCTTCACCGGGCGACCCGCCTCCCAGGTGGACCTGGTGGAGGCGTACGCCAAGGCCCAGGGCGTGTGGCACGACGAGCACGCCCCCGAACCGGTCTACTCCGAGTACGCCGAGTTGGACCTCACCACCGTCGAGCCCTCGCTCGCGGGACCCAAGCGCCCCCAAGACCGGGTGTCGCTCTCGGGGGTACGCGGCGCGTTTCGCGACGCGCTCGGACGCGAACCCATTGAGGTGCACGGCGCTGGCGCGGCCGAGCATTTGCGCGACGGAGCCATCACCGTCGCGGCGATCACGTCGTGCACGAACACGTCCAATCCCTCGGTACTCGTCGCGGCGGGACTCGTGGCCAAGCGCGCCGTCGAGCGCGGCCTTAGGGTCAAGCCCTGGGTCAAGACGTCGCTGGCGCCGGGCAGTCGCGTGGTGATGGACTACCTCGAGCGCGCCGGGCTCGTCGATCCCCTCGACCAGTTGGGCTTCTACCTGGCCGGCTACGGCTGCACGACCTGCATCGGTAACTCCGGGCCGTTGCTCAAGGGCGTGTCCGAGGCCGTGAACGAACACGACCTCTCGGTGGTGTCGATCCTGTCGGGCAACCGCAACTTCGAAGGCCGTATCCACCCCGACGTCAAACAGAACTTCCTGGCGAGTCCTCCGCTGGTGGTCGCCTACGCGCTGGCCGGCACCATCGACATCGACTTGACCAGCGAAGCCTTGGGCACCGACGAACGCGGCACGCCGGTCTATCTGGCCGACCTCTGGCCGAGCGACGCCGACGTCGCTGCGGCGGTGCGCGCGTCGATCACCCCCGAGATGTTCAAAACCCGTTACGCCAATATCTTTGCCGGCGAGGATCGCTGGCGCGCGGTGCCCACGACCCACGAGGTGACCTACCACTGGGACCCAGCGTCGACGTACGTCAAGGCGCCGCCTTACTTTGATGGACTCACCATGGCGCTCAGCCCCGTCGAGGACGTCATCGGCGCCCGCGTGCTGGCAAAACTGGGCGACTCGGTCACCACCGATCACATCTCGCCGGCGGGCAACATCCGCCGCGACGGACCGGCCGGACGGTACTTGATCGAACGCGGGGTCGAGCCCAAGGACTTCAACAGTTACGGCACCCGGCGGGGCAACGACGACGTGATGGCCAGGGGCACCTTCGCCAACGTGCGACTGCGCAACGAGATGGCGCCGGGCACCGAGGGCGGCGTCACCCTCAAGTTGCCCGAGGGCACGCCCATGGATATCTTCGACGCGGCGGCGGCCTACCGCAACGAGGGCACGCCCTTGATCGTGCTCGGCGGCAAAGAGTACGGCAGTGGCTCGAGTCGCGACTGGGCCGCGAAGGGACCAAAACTCCTCGGGGTGCGCGCGGTGTTGGTCGAGAGCTTTGAGCGCATCCACCGGTCCAACCTGGTGGGCATGGGCGTGTTGCCCTTGCAGTTCCTGCCCGGCGAGACCGCGGCCTCGCACGCGCTCGACGGCACCGAGGTCTATTCGATCACGGGTCTGGGGCCCCTCAACCACGGCGAGACCGTGTCACGGGTCAACGTCACCGCGACGCGCGAGAACGGCGAGGTCGAGCACTTTGGGGTGCGGCTGCGAATCGACACCACCACCGAGGCGGAGTACTTTCGCCACGGCGGTGTGCTCAACTTCGTGCTGCGCCAGCTCGCCGCCAACTAGCTCGACGACGGTCCGCTCGTCAACCCGGCGTTCACCGCGGTGTTCACGCTGTCGTGGAACTTCACGTCACGTATGACTTTGTCCACGGAGGTGCGGAAGGTCCGTCGCACGTGATCGTTGGCCCGGGCGAGCACGATCGAGACGCCGTCTTTCTTGAGGTCCCCAACCACTTGGCTCAGAATCGTCATGCCAGTGAAGTCAATGTCCGAGATCGCGACCGCGTCGATGACGAGGTGCTTCGTGTCGGGATACTTCTCCATCAACTGGTGCAACTCGCGGCGAAAGACGCCGGCGTTGGCGAAGAAGATGTCGTTATCAAAGAGCACGGCCAGGGTATGGTCGACGCTCTCCACGCCTTTTTCGTGGAGCGGTTCCCAACTCGTCGTGCCGGTGCGTCGGCCCAGTTCGACCATGTGGGGGCGCGCCGCACGCCAGGTCTGGTCGAGGATCGCCAGGCCGACCGCAATGGCGATGCCCTGTTCGACGCCCACCAAGATGACTCCCAGCATGGAGATCATGGCCAAGAGAAACTCCAAACGTCGCGAGCGCCAAATCAGGACCAGCTGCTGGACCTTGATGAGCCGGGCCGCGATGAAGAACAAGACCCCCGCCAACGCCGCGAGGGGAATGGTGTGCGCGAATCGACCCAGCGGCGAGAGCAACAGGGCCAAAATCCCCGCGGTCAGTCCCACCAATTTGGTTCGCCCCCCGGCGAGGCCAGCGACGTTCGTTCTGGCCGGTGACGCGTCCACCGGAAAGGCGCCCACCAGGCCAGCCGCCACGTTGGCCAAGCCCACGCCCACGAAGTCGCGGCTGAGGTTCGCCTCGACGCCCAGTTCGTCCGCGGAGGTGCGCGACGTCGCCGCCGTTTGACTGAGTATCACGATCACCAAGGTCAACGCGGTCGTGCACACGACCCCCCACTGGCTCACCGCGAGCCAGTGCAGACGCCACGAGGGAAGTCCGACGCTCACGGCGCCAAGTTCGGTGACGCCGTGGTGGTCGAGTGACAGCGCCACCGTCACTCCCGTCGCCACCGCGATCGCGCCGAGCGACCAGGGCAAGCGCGCGTTGATCTTCTCGCCCACCACGAGCACCGCCAAGGTGCCCAGGGCGAGCGCCAGCGACCAACCACTGACGTGGCCCGCGTTCTGCCATACCGATGTCAGGCGCGGCACGACCCCGCCGCCGCTCGACGAGACACCAAGGGCGCTGGGCAGTTGGTGCACGATGATGATGACCCCGATGCCGCCCAGAAATCCCGTCACGATCGGCAGTGAGAGAAAATCGGCGATCCAGCCCAGTTTCAGCAATCCCACGGCCAGCACGATCAGACCCGTCACCACGGCCGTCGCCGCGACGAGTTCGAGGTACAGCGTCGAGGAGAAGGGCGCCAGCCGCAAAATGGCCACGGCGAAGAGTGGCGCGATCGTGGAGTCCGCGCCGACCGACATAATGGGGTTCGAACCCACGAACACGAAGACCAGCGTCGCCGCGATGAAGGCGATCATTGCCGTGAACGCCGGTACACCGGCGAGTTGTGAGGTAGCGAGCTGCTCGGGAATCGCGATCGCCAGCAAGGTCACGCCCGCGAGGATCTGTCCCGAATAGTTTTGACGGGTGACACCTACGAAGGTCTGGCGAAGTCCTTGGCTGGGCCGGCGAAGTCCGATTGGCGTGCGCGACTTCTCACCGTTAGTAGCCGAGGTTGGCATCTCCCCACCCTACGGCGGGTGAACAACGGGTGATTAGCCCGTGGCGACGACCCGAAAGCCCTCGGCGAGCTTGCCCTTTTTCATTCCGGCCCGTTGGGCCGTTTGACGCGACCACGACTTGAGCATCTTTTCCAGACCTTGCGCACCGCCGACTTGGCTGACGTGCTTGGACAGCGCCGCGAACTTTTGGTCGAAGGTCTTGGTGATATCGACCACCATCGTCGGGGCGACGCCGCCGAGCCACACCTCGGGCACGGTGTGCGCGCCGAACCCTTCACCGAGTAGCTCGGGAAAGGCGTGCGGGTTGCGCGCGTCGGGATAGACCGCCCGCAGGGTCGTCTCACCGGTGGCGAGGTGGTCGGGGTGGCTCGCGCGAATGCGTTCGTAGTTGCGCTCGGGGCTTTGGGTGATGACCAGGTCGGGCCGGTGCGCGCGAATCACCCGGGCGATCTCGCGACGCAGGGCCAGGGTCGTTTCGACCTGTCCGTCGGGCCAGCGCAGAAAGGTCAGGTTCGTCACGCCCACCTCCTTGGCGGCCATGGTCTGTTCGGCTTCGCGGATTTCGCTTCGCTCTTCGCGGCTGTGGGTCGAATCGTCCCCGCCCGCGTCACCTGAAGTGACGAGACAGTAGGCCACGTCGACCCCGTGATTGGTCAAGTACGCCACCGTGCCCGCCGTGCCAAAGTCCACGTCGTCGGGGTGCGCCACGACCACCAGGGCGCGCTGGAGGGCTTTGTCGTAGGAGTAGACCGGCAGCGAAACCTTGCTCATCGAACCGCGTCTTCCAGGGTCGGATCCCAGTTCGCCAGGTCTTTCAGGTGCGGGTTGTTCGAAAAGACCTCGACAATGGGACGCTTCAGATCCAGTCGGCGCATAATGACTTCGGCGTCGATCGCTTGATTCCATAGCAAGAGTGACACCACCACGCCCGTCGAACCGGCGCGAGCGGTGCGCCCGGAACGGTGGAGGTAGGCCTTGTGGTCTTCGGGGGGATCGAAGTGCATCACGCAGTCCACCGCTTCGATGTGCAGCCCGCGCGCGGCGACGTCGGTCGCCACCAGCACCGGAAGTTTCTCGCCTTGAAAGTCGGCCAGCGCCTTTTCGCGCTGGCTCTGGCGAAGATCGCCGTGAATGGCCTCGGCCCGCACGCCCTCTTTTTGCAGCTGCTCGACCAGTCGGTCGGCGCCGCGCTTGGTACGACAGAAGATGAGTGTCTTGTCAAAGGACCGACAGATCGTCGCGGCGACCTTTATTCGGTCCATCTGGTGGACCTGCAAGAAGTGGTGCACCATGCGTGAGACCATCTGAGAATCACTGGCCACCTCGTGGAACACCGGATTGGTCAGATAGCGACTGACCAGTCGATCGATCGCGCCGTCGAGGGTCGCTGAGAAGAGCAGGGTCTGGTGGGGATGCTGGGCGATTCGCCGCAGCACCCATTCGACCTGGGGCATGAAGCCCATGTCGGCCATGCGGTCGGCTTCGTCGAGCACGAGCACGTCGAGACTCTCGACGTTGAGCTCGCCGCGGTCGCCGAGGTCAATCAGACGTCCGGGCGTGGCGATGATGACGTCGCTGCCCTTGCGCAACGATTTGATCTGGCGTTCGATGTCCGCGCCGCCATACACCGAGGTGACCCGCAGACCGAGCGCCGCGCCCAGGGGCTTTAAGACTTCGTAGACCTGCACGGCCAGTTCGCGCGTCGGCAACAGGACCAGCCCCCGAGGGCGAGCGGCGTGACCGCCTCCGACTTTGGGGGACTCCGTAGCGGCGATGCGCTGAAGCATCGGCAGACCGAAGCCGAGCGTCTTGCCCGAACCGGTCTTGGCCTTGCCACAGACGTCGCGCCCCGCGAGGGCGTCGGCGATCGTCAAGGCTTGGATGGGAAAGGCCGTGGTGATCCCTTGGGCGCTCAACACAGCGACGAGCTCGTGGGACACGCCGAGGTCGGCGAAGGTCTGGTTGGTGGTATAGGAGTCCTCGCTTGGCGCGAACGACTCAGCGGCTTTACTACTCACGTAAACACGGGTCATTTCTCGGTTGGACCCGTAACCGGCGTACGTAGCAGTGGGCCCGAGCCCATTTCTTCGAGCTCCCTTCTAGTCTACGTGGCAGTGCAACCCATCAATCGCATAGGAGACGCCGTGTCGCGACTCGAAGTCGGCCAAAAGGCGCCGGGCTTTACGTTAAGGGATCAACGTGGCGAGAAGGTTTCGCTCAAGGACTTTTCCGGCCAGCGCGTGGTGCTGTACTTCTACCCGGCCGACGACACGCCCGGGTGCACGAAAGAGGCCTGCCAATTCAACGACGAGCTGAAGGACTTTCGAAACTTGAGCGTGACGGTGCTTGGCGTGTCGCCCGACGACGCCAGTTCGCACGTGGCCTTTGGAAAGAAGTACGGACTGCGCTTTGACCTGCTGAGCGATCCCAAAAAGTCCGTCATGGCCAAGTACGGGGCCTACGGCGAGAAGATGATGTACGGCAAGAAGGTTCTCGGCGTCATACGTTCCACTTTCGTCATTGGTCCCAGCGGCAAGATCGAGCACGCGTTCTACGGCGTGCACGCCGATGGACACGCCCAAAAGGTGCTGGCGAGGCTGGCGAACTAACTGGCGTCGTGTCGACGCACGGTACGAATGCGGTGCCAAAAGCCAAAGACTATGAGCAACACGATGGCGATGATGATGGGCGTCTGCGCGTCGTGGAAGTCCCTCGAGACGTGATGCCAGTTCGAGCCCGCGGCGTAACCCAAGACGCTCAAGATCGTCACCCACGCGGCCGATCCGATGGCCGTCAAGACCGCGAAACGCGCGCGGTTCATCTCGGCGATACCGGCGGGCACCGAGACGAAGCTGCGCACTACCGGCAGCACCCGTCCGATCAACACCGTCGCCGAACCGTACTTCTCGAACCAACGCTCCGAGGAGTCGAGGTCCTTATGAGTGAGGAGGATCCACTTGCCCCACCGCTCGACGATGGCTCTGCCGGCGCTGCGTGCGACTTCGTAGGCGATCTGAGAACCGATGAGCGAGCCGAGCGTCCCGATGACGATGACGGCCCACAGCGTCATCTGCACGTGTCCGGTGACGGCCGTGGTGCACAGCGCGCCCGCTACCACGAAGGTGATTTCCGAGGGAATGGGAATGCAGGCGGAGCTCGCGATGGAGAGGACGATCAGCGCGAAGTAACCGTAATTTTGAACGAAGGACTGCACCGGGCCATTCTTACCGACCGCGCCGTCCTTCTTAGACCACGTTTACATTTGATGTTTCGAGCACCAGTAGGTGGTTCGTCCGCCGATGGTCGCGAGCGCCATTTCGCCCCCGTCGATCGGGCAGCGTCCGCCCGGAAACCGCGCGTCCATGTGGTCGCCCAGATGCGAGCCGCCGCGTCGCGCCAAGGTGCGCAATGTCCAGCGAAAGGCGTTATAGAGTCGGCGCCGTTCGTCGAGGCTGAGGAGCCCCGTGGGCGTGCGCGGGTCGATGCCGGCGCGAAACAACATCTCGTCGCCCAGCAGGTTCCCCACGCCGGCGACGCGAGATTGGTCGAGCAGCCTCGCCTTGATCGGCGGCCCCTCGCCTCGTGGGACGTGCACGAGTTGATCGAACTGTTTTTTCGTCAACGTCAACGCGTCGGGTCCCAGTTCGCCTAGATCGGGATCGATCTCGAAGCGGGCCAGTCGCCGTGGATCGTGCACGACGAGCCGTCGCCCGTCGTCGAACTCGAGTCCGCCGCGCAGCCACTTCGACTGAAAGGAGTGCGGTCCGTAGAAGAGACCCTCCACGCCCGCGTCGCCGTCGAGTAACAACACGCCGGTCATGCCAAAGCGCATCGCCAACATCGGCCCGTTGGTCGCTAGTAGCAAGAGCTTGCCGCGACGAGACGTACCCACGACCGTTAGGTTCTTGACCGAGCGCGCCCACGCCGAAGGTGAGTGGAGCTTCTTCGTGAGTAGGGCGTCGGCCCATCCACGCGTGATTGTCGAGCCCACGACGTGATCGGCTAAGCGTCGATACGACTCCACTTCGAGAATCTCGGGCACCGATCGAAGCGTACCGGTGATCGTCGCGAGAGTTCCTCCTAAGGTTGGGGCGTGGCCGCAGAGAAACCGCAGTGGCGTGAACTCTTCACCGAGGTCGTCACCTCGGGACTGTGCACGGGTTGCGCCGCGTGCATCATCGCCTGTCCCCACCCAGTGTTGGACTACGAATCCGACCACGGCGTCTATAGGCCCTTTCACCTCGACATCGACGGAGGGCCGGAGGACTGCACGCACGGCATCAAGGGCTGCACGATGTGCACCCGAGCCTGTCCGCGCTTTCGCAACTGGGAGAGCGAGATCGACACCCAGCGCTTCGCGCGCGAGCGAACCGGCGACGAGGTCTACGGCATTGGGGACGTCGTGCTGGCTCGAGCCACCGACGAGTCACTCGTCGAAAGTGGCCAGGACGGCGGGGTCGTGGCGGCACTGTTGATCTACGCCCTCGAAAACGACATCATCGACGCGGCGTTGGTCAGCGGCTTCGAGGGTGACGGCTCCACGTGGCGCGCCAAGCCCATGGTGGCGCGCACGAGAGAGGACGTGCTCGCCACGTCTCAGTCGCGTTACACCTACAGCGCGAACTTGCTGGCCTATCACGAAGCGGCCGAGGGCGGCGCCGAGCGCATCGCGCTCGTGGGCATGGGGTGCATGGCCTCGGCGCCGGGCGCCATGCAAGCGCGCAAGGCCGGCAAGATCGCGCGACGGCTCAGTCTCACCATCGGGCTGTTGTGCTCCAAGACCTTCGACGACTCGATCTTCGAAGATCTCTTCGACGCCCGCTACCACATCAAGCGCGCCGACATCACCAAGATGAACATCAAGGGCGTCTTTCAACTCTGGACCAAGGACGGGGGCTACTACGAGGTGCCCTTGAAAGAGGGCCAGCCCTTTACGCGCGAGGGCTGCAAACTCTGTCCCGACTTCGCCGCCGAACACGCCGACGTCTCCGCCGGGGGGATCGGTGTCTTTGGCGACTGGACGCTCGTCATCGTACGCACCGATCTGGGACGCGAACTCATCAGCGCGATGAAAGCGCAGGGTCTCATCGAGACGCGCCCCGGCGACGACGACCCCGGCGCGGTCGCCCTGTTGCACCGACTCGCGGCGGTCTCACGTAAACGTTGGCCCGCCAATGCGGTCCCAGGCCCACGGCGCCTGCCGGTGACGCCCGGGTGAGCCGGCGCTAAGGACACCGCGTGGCGAGCCGACTGACCTTCACCACCATTCTCTTGGTGCGCCACGCCACCACGGCCACGACGGGCACCGTGTTGCCCGGACGCGCTCCGGGACTGCACCTGTCCGAAAAGGGTCACGCCCAGGCCGCCGTACTCGCCGAGCGGTTGAAGGACCTCACGCGCAAGCCCACCGCTTTGTACGTCTCGCCCTTAGAACGCGCCAAGGAGACCGCCGCTCCCCTGGCCAAGGCGCTGCGGCTTCGCCCCGTCGTCGAGCGCGGTCTGCTCGAGTGCGACTTTGGCACCTGGACCGGCAAGCGCCTGGCCACCTTGAGCCGGCGCTCGGAGTGGCGGGCGGTCCAAAGCGCCCCGAGCACCTTTCGCTTTCCCGAAGGCGAATCCTTTAGCGAGATGCAACAGCGCGTCTGGGCGGCCCTGGAGCGACTGGCCCGGCGACACCGCAACCACACCATCGTCGCGGTCTCTCACGCCGACCCGATCAAGGCGGCCGTGACCTACGCCCAGGGCGTCCCGCTCGATCTCTTTCAGCGCACCGTCATCTCCCCGTGCTCGATCAGCGCCCTCGTCTTTACCAACGCCGCGCCGATCGTGCTGTGTGTCAACAACACCGGTTCATTGAAGGAACTCGGGCCGTCGTGAACTACGTCTTTACCAACCCGCTCAAGGTGATGGTGGGCGTGCGCGGCGAAGTGGGCAACCGACTCTTCCTCTTGCAAGTAAGAGAGGGCCGGCGACTCGTCATCGTCAAGTGCGAGAAGATCCAACTGGGCGCCCTGGCCGAATGGATCGCCAACGTGATCAGCGACCTCGGTCGACCCGGGCACCTGCCCGAGGACCTGGCGCTCGAACCCGAGTACGAGGTGGACTTCGTGGCCGGCGACATCGCGGTCTCCCTCGACGACGCCACCCGGGCCATCGACGTCACGGTGCAGTCGCTCGAAGGAGACTCCTCGCTCAGCGTGCGCCTCACGCGCGAGTGGGCGGGCGCTCTGGCGATCGCGATCACGCGACTTATCGAGGCCGGGCGGCCCCTGTGCCCGCTCTGTGGTGGACCGCTCGACCCCAAGGGCCACGACTGTCCGCGCACGAACGGGCACCGTCCGCCGATTCGCTAGCCACCATGACTCGAGACGAACAGCGCACGCTGCTAAGCCAAGGGGCGATCGAGGTGCAAGGGCGCGTCGTGGGGTCGTCGAATCAGGCGTTGCTGGTCTCGTTGACCCTCGACGGGGTCTCGACGTTGGCCTGTTATAAGTCCGAGGTCGGTGAACGGCCCCTGTGGGACTTTCCCGACGGGCTTTGGCGGCGAGAGGTCGCGGCCTTTGAACTCGACGCCCAACTCGGCACCGACCTCGTGCCCACCACCGTGGGGCGCGACGACGGACCCTTTGGTCCGGGGTCGTATCAGTGGTGGGTGGGCGACAACTTAGAGGACCACTACTTCACGCTGCGCGAGCGGCCCGAGTTCCACGACTGGTTCGCGCGACTGGCCGCCTTTGACGTCGTGGCCAACAACGCCGATCGCAAGGCCGGTCACGTCCTCAACGACGAGACGCGGCTCTGGGCGATCGACAACGGCCTGTGCTTTCACGAGCAGGACAAACTGCGCACCGTCATCTGGGAGTACGCCGGGCTCGCCGTCGAAGCCCATCTCTTAGAGCGCGTCGATCGTTTCGCCAAGGGCGACACCGGCGACGTCGCGAGGTGGCTCAGCCCCAGTGAACTGGCGCTGGCCCAACTGCGCGCGCACGGCCTGGTCGAGAACGCCCTGTACCCCGAGCCCGACGCCTCCTCGGACTGGCCGCCCTATCCCTGGCCGTTGATCTAAGACGCGCGCGCGAGCTCGACGTCGTCGGGCGCCCCCGACTCCAACAGCAAAAGCGTCAACAACGCGCCCAGGGCGAAGAATCCCGCCGACCACCAAAAGGCCACCGAGTAGCCGTGCACCGTCGCGCCGCGCTGGGCGAGCGCGAAGGTCCCCGTGGGGTGCGAGAGGGCTCGCGTGGTGACGGTGACGGCGATGGTGTTGAGCAACGCGGTGCCAACCGAGGCGCCGATCTGTTGGGTCGTGCTCACCATCGCTGACGCCGCGCCGGCGTCACGCGGCTCGATCGCGGCCGTGGCGCTGGCGATCGCCGGGGCCAAGATGAGGCCGAGGCCAAGTCCCGTGACCACCAAACCGGGCAACACGTGGCCCCAGTAGTCCGAGTGGGGCGTCAGTCGCGTGAAGAGCACCATGCCCATCATCGCCAGCACCATGCCGGTGGGCACCAGCGGGCGCGGTCCGGTCTTGGCGAGGAGTCGAGCACTCGCCGACGTCGAGGAGAGTGACAGGGCGAGCACCAGGGGCACGAACGCCACGCCGGTTCGAAGCGGCGAGTAGCCCAGCGTCTCTTCGAGGTAGTAGGCGAGCAACAAGAACACGGCGAAGAGGCCCATGCTGGTCAACAACAGCGCCACGAGCGAGCCCGCGCGCGTGCGATTCGTGAGGAGCCGAAGTGGCAACAGCGGAAACGTCGAGCGCTGCTGCCAGGCGACAAAGAGCACCAACAACACCACGCCCGCGATGAGCGAGCCCCACGTGGCCGCGTTGGACCAACTCGAGGTCACCGCGTGGCTGAGCCCAAAGACCACGAAGAATAATCCCCCACTGGCCAGCACCGTGCCCAGAACGTCGAGCCGGGTGTGGTGCTCGCCTCGCGCGCCCCCCACGAAGAGCGCGACCCCCGCCAGCGCCACGGCGCCCAGGGGAACATTGATAAAGAGGCACCAGCGCCACGAGGCCCACTGGGTCAAGGCTCCCCCGAGCAAGAGTCCGATCGCCGCGCCCGAACCGCCGACCAGGCCGTAGATCGAAAAGGCCCGGGCCCGCTCCTTGGCGTCGGCGAAGGTGACGGTGAGGGCCGCGAGGGCGGCGGGGGCGAGTAGCGCGCCAAAGACTCCTTGGAGCGCTCGGGCCACGACTAGGACTGTGAAACTGTGCGCCGCGCCGCCGAGCACCGAGGCCAACGCGAAACCCGCGAGTCCGACGATCAGCGCGTTGCGTCGACCCCAGAGGTCACTCAAGCGCCCGCCGAGTAAGAGCAACGAGCCAAAGGCCAAGACGTAGGCCGTCACGATCCACTGTCGATTACCCGACGAGAAGTGCAGGGCGCTCTGGGCGCGCGGCAGGGCGATATTGACCACCGTCGCGTCGAGCAGGACCATCAACTGGGTCAGCGCGAGCACCCCGAGGGTCCACCATCGACGGGCCCGCCCGGTCGCGGTGTCGCTACGCATCAAGAGACCTTCGCCCACCACGCTCTCCCGGGCTCGAAGCTACGAGTCCACGCCAAAGGGCGTCAACGTCACTGGTTCGCGCTAACTGCGCGCCTTCAACGCGTCGATCAGCGCGGGCAAGACCTTGTGCACGTCGCCCACGATGCCCAGATCGGCGATCTGAAAGATCGGCGCGTCGGGGTCTTTATTGATCGCCACGATATTCTTCGAACCCTTCATCCCGACCATGTGCTGGGTCGCACCCGAGATGCCACAGGCCACGTACACCAGCGGCTTGACGGTCTTACCGGTCTGACCGACTTGGTGGGAGTAGGGCACCCAACCGGCGTCGACGATGGCCCGGCTCGCGCCCGCGGCGCCGTGCAAGAGCGTCGCGAGTTCTTCGATCAACGTGTACGCGCCCGCCTCGCCCAGACCCCGTCCTCCCGACACCACCACCGAGGCCTCTTCGAGTTTGGGCCCGGTGCGCTCTTCGACGTGCGACACCACAATCACGGCCTGGCCCGTGGGGCCGGTGTCGCCCGCGGGCGCGCCGACCACGGCGGCGGGCGGGCCACCCGAGGGCTCGGCGGCGAAGGATTTGGCGCGCACGACGACGATGCCCGGACCTTCCCCGGTGAACTTGGCCCTGACGGTGAACGATCCGCCAAAGACCGGGTGTTCGCTAACGAGGCCGCTCTCGTCGAGGAGCCCCGTCGCGTTCGTGAGCACCGGTCGATCGAGTCGGGCCGAAAGTCGCCCCGCGATGTCGCGTCCGTCGTAGCTATTGGGGATCAGTAACGCGTCGGGTGCGCCCTTCGAAGCGATCAGCGACTGAATCGCCGCGGCCACCGGCACCCCGGGCAGCGCACCGTCCAGTGCGCCCACGTCGTAGAGCGTCGTCGCGCCGTACTCACCGGCCCGAGCGCCCAGCGATCCCCCGTCGCCCCACGTCACGGCCGCCACGGTCGTGGCCAAGGTGCGCGCGTGGCTCAAGAGTTCGAGCGAGGTCGTGCTGAATGTGTCGCCGGCGGGCTCGGCGACGACCCAGAGAGTGGAAAGTGCCATCAGCTACTCCTAAAGAACCTTGATCGATTCGAGAAACGCAACAACTTTGGCGGCGCCGTCGCCCTCGTCGACGTACTTTTCGCCACCCTGGCGCGACTCGACCGCCTCAACCGAGACGATGACCTCGCGCGCGCCCACCTGACCCACCTGGCCCTCGAGTCCGAGTTCGGCCACCGTCAGCACTTCGAGGGGCTTGGATTTGGCGGCCATGATCCCCTTGAACGAGGCGTAACGCGGCTCGACGACGCCGGCCGTGACCGTGACGAGCGCGGGCAGCGGTGAGGTTATCTCGTCGAACCCGGCTTCGGTCTGGCGGCTCACTTTGAGCGACGATCCTTCGACGGTGACGGCCTTGGCGAAGGTAATGGAGGGCAGGCCGAGCAGTTCGGCGAGCTGGACGGGCGTGGTGCCGGTGTAGCCGTCGGAGGACTCGGTCGCGGCCAGCACCAGGTCGAAACTGTCGCGGCGAATGACCGCGGCGAGCACCTTGGCGGTCCCGAGAGCGTCGCTGCCACGAAGCGAGTCGTCGCTCACGATGATGGCCTTGGTGGCGCCCATGGCCAGGGCATTGCGCAGACCCGCGACGTCCGCGGCCGAACCCATGGACACCACGGTGACCTCGCCACCCCCGGACTTGTCGACCAACTGCAGGGCCATCTCGACGCCGTAGGTGTCGGCTTCGTCGAGGATGAGTTTGCCCGACCGGTTCAGATTGTTGGACGCGTCGAACGACTGAGGAGCGGCCGGGTCGGGTATCTGTTTTACGCACACGACGATGTTCATGGGCAACAATCTAGAGCAATACTGAGCAGCGCCAATTTTAGGGACCCGCGCGCGGGGAGTGGCCCAGTTTGAAAAACCTTGCCGGTCGAAGTAACAGTTCGGGATGAGTCGAGTAAAATTAGGTGAAGCAAGGTCCCACTCCCACACCGCGCCAAACAGAGGTGAGCCACTTGGCCGTTGGTGTGGCCAGCGCGTTGCTCATTCACGACGCAATGGGCGATCCTAACCTTTCGCCAGCGGTGCGTGTTGTCATTTCCCCGCTCTCGGGTACTGGTGTTGCTTACGTACACCACAAGATGGACGCGCCAATTGCGCAAGTGATCGCGAAACTCGCTGCGTAGCACCCAGTCAGATAGTCCCGCACAATCTCCCTGAGGCAATGAACGAGACTCTGTATCTGCTCAACGCGGGAAATCGCAGAATTAAGGAGCTGAGGGTCCCAAGGCGCCTACGTGGCAAAGTCTGTGGCACGTAGGTAAACTGGCCATATGGCTGTCAACAATGTTCTGTCCGCTGAAACAGCGACGTTTAATGCCAACAAGGACCGCTTACTCGCCGAGGCAAACGGTAAGTATGCGCTGGTGATTGGAGACGAAGTTGTCGGAACATATGTCTCTGAAAGAGACGCACTAAACGAGGGTTACAAACGTATCGGGAATAAGCCGTTTTTAGTCAAGAAGATCGTTCAGTTCGATAGCCCGGTGGCGCTGCCAGTCAGTTTGTCGTAGAAATGGCCGGGATCTCTAGGTGGGGGATCACCGATCTGCAGGAGAATGGTCCGCTTTTGCAGGTCGTCCTCCATCCAGTGCAGGCGGTAAGAGACATTTTCACTTCCGAGGGGAAGACCTACCAACCTCTAACAGTCTCAGCGCTCGTTGATACTGGGGCCTCACACTCGATGGTCGATTCCTCAATCCCACAAAGTCTTGGAATTAACACAGTTGGAGAGGCAACACTTACGTCTGCAACGCATCGAGACGTGCCAACACAGATGTTTGATCTCACTTTCGTAATTATGGCGGACTTCGTAAAAGAGGTACGGTGCCTAGAATCAGATTTCACAGGACGACCATTCAACGCGATCATTGGGCGCGACATACTCGCGTCGTGCGTATTAATTTATACGGGCTGGACCAACACTTTTACCCTCTCGCAATAGCTCCGAACTCGCTCAAACGAAACTGGGCCACTACCCGCGTCCGAGCAGTTCCAGCGCCAGGGCCGGTTGGTCAGTGATGATGCTCGCCACACCCAACGCCACCATTGCCGCGATGTCCTTGGGCTCGTTCACCGTCCATACGTTGAGCGACATGTCGAGTTCGCTCGCGCGTAGTTGGCTCGCGGGCGTCACCATGGTGAAGTGCGGATTCACCGCGCTCAGGCGCAGCGCGTGGGCGCGCTCGAGCGCTTCGAACAGCGACCCTTTTCGCACCAGCCAACCTACGTACATCGCCGGATCGTAGGTACGCGCGTGCGTACAGCTCGCTAGGTCAAAGCATGAAAGCACGACGGACGAGTTCCGACGTTTCGCGTGCACGAGGTCGAGAACCTCGCGCACAAAAGTGCCCGATTCGTCGTAAGTTGGCTCCTTTGGATGCTTCAGATTCTTGATCTCGACGTTGACCGCCACGCCCTCGAGAGCCTCCAGCGCCTCTTCGAGCGTGGGCACGTACGAGGGCAGGTCGCGGGCGTCGGTATGCGCGATGGCCCAGGGGCCAATGGTGGGGTCGTGATGGACCACGAGCGCCCCGTCGAGGATTTTACGCACGTCGAGCTCGACGCCGTCGACTCCCAGGGCCACGGCGTCTCGAAAAGCCGCGAGCGTGTTTTCACGCGCGTGCAGGTGGGCGCCACGGTGAGCAATTACCTCGGTCATGCGCAAAGTCTCCGCCGTGACCAGGAATTTCCATACCTCCATAGGGCTAAATACCTGAAAAAAGCCTTGTTTTCCAATCGCAATTTCAGTAGAATTTTCCTTCCACGTACGTGTTCTTTTCGACTGAGCACCGTACTACGTCCAAAGTTAGAGGATTTTCATGTCGCTGATCTGGAACCGCACCCACGCCTGGGACGACTCTGACTGGCGTTCACTGGCCGCCTGTCGGGACACCGAACCCGAGCTGTTTTTCCCCATCGGCACGACCGGGATGGCGACCGACCAGATCGAGTCCGCCAAGCGCGTCTGTGACCACTGCGACGCGCAAAAGGCCTGCCTCGAGTTCGCCCTGGCCACCAATCAGGAGTCGGGCGTATGGGGCGGCACGACCGAAGACGAGCGTCGAAAGTTGCGCAAGCAGTGGCTCGCCGCTCGCCGGCGCGCCGCGACGACGAACTAGAGCCGAGCGCTCAGCGGTACCACGACGCGAACGAGCGTCCCGCCACCGTCCTCGCCCGCAACGGAGTGCATCTCGATCTCACCGTAGAGTTGAGCGCGGATAATGTCGCGCACGATGGAAAGACCGAGGCTGGTCGGCACCTCGAGTGAGAAGTTCTCGCCGAGTCCGCGCCCGTTGTCACGTATCTCCGCCACGGCCTGATCATCTTCAATGTAGAGATTCAGCGTCACGACGCCCACGTGCTCGTTGTCAGATCCGCCAAAGTCGGTAAAGGCGTGTTCGACCGCGTTGGTCAAAAGCTCCGCGAGGGCCACGGCGAGCGGCGTGGCGAGATCGGTCGACAGCACCCCGAGGTTACCGTTCACGACGATCTCCACGGGATGCAGTGCCAAGACGGTGTCCTCGACGAGTAGCACGAGAGAACGCACGATCTCGTCAAAGACCACCTCTTCGCCGGGTTCGCGCGAGAGCACTTCGTGAACCACGGCGATGGAACGCACGCGCCGCTCGGCCTCGTTGAGCGCGATCTTGGTTTCCGCCTCGTCACTCCGACGCGCTTGAAGGCGCAACAGCGACGAGATCGTCTGGAGATTGTTCTTCACGCGGTGATGGACCTCACGCACGGCGGCCTCTTTGTTTAAGACGACGCGATCGAGCTGTCGAAGGTCGGACACGTCACGTACGAGGATCAACACGCCCGTGACCTGGCGGTGGTCCTTCAACGGCACGCCGTGAAATTGAATCGCGACGTCGTGGCCCAGATCAATCTCTTCCAGCGTGGGAATGCCAAACTCCAGCGAGCGCTCGATGACGCGAGTCTTTACGCCGAGCTCTTCGAGGGTGCGTCCTTCGGCCGAGGCGTAGATCCCGAGCCGGTGCAGGGCGTTGACGGCGTTGGGCGTGGCGAACTCGACCTGGCCGAGGGCGTCGAACAAGATGATGCCGTCGCCCACCCTGGGCAGTCCTGGACCGGCCACGGCCTCCTCGCGGAAGGGAAACGTCGCGTCGGCAACCATGTCGCAGAGCCGTTCAAAGCAAGAGAGGTACGACTGTTCATAGAGCGAGGCCGGGCCACGCAGCGGCCCCTGGAGTCGGACCATCACCGCCGCGACCTGGCCGTGATAACGAACCGGCACGCACCACACCGGCACCGGGTCCGCGACGTTGTCGATCTTTGACTCGCCCACCACGCGCGTACCGCTCTCGAAGGCGAGGCGAACTAGGGGCCAGTCGTCGGCTCGATGCGTCGACCCCACGAGGTCGTTATTGATCAGCGTCGCGCGATTGTTCGGACGCATCTGACCTAAGACGACGAAGCTCTCGTCCCCGCCATCACGTTGATTGACTTTGGCCATGAGCAGCATGTCGGAAAAGGCGAGGTCGGCCAGGAGGGACCACGACGCCATGAGTCGAAGCAGGTGATCGGTGGCCGCTTCGTCGAGTTTCGTGTGCTGGGCCACGAGCTCAGCGATGGTGGCCACTAGCTGACTCTTAGGGGAATCATCCGACGCTGGCGCCCGGTGTACGAGGCCACTTCGTGCACCCCGCGCGCCTCGAGCAGCGCGGCGAGGTCGCCGACGCGTTCGCCAACGCGTTCGTTGTGGTGCGCGTCTGAGGCGGTGGTGAAGGTGAGACCCTTCGCCACCAACCGATCGAGGAAACCCTCGGCCGGGTACTGCTCGCCGACGGGCTTACCCCAGCCGGCCGACGAGCACTCCATCGACACGTTGGCCTTCGCGGCCGACTCAGCCATGGCGTCCCAGGTGTCACCCGGACTACTCGCGAAGAACCCGGCGACTTTGATCAGATCAGGGTGCGCGAGCACGTCCACCGCGTTGGACGCACAGAGCTCGTCGATCGCGATCGCGTAGTCGTGCCAACACTGGTCGACGTCGCGCACCCGCCATTCGTTGAGGTTGACCTCGCTCTCGTAGTCGTCTAGGTGCCACGTGCCGAGCCAGTGGACCGAACCGATCAAGACGTCGAAGGGATACTGCGCCAAGAGCTCAGAGACCGCGCCCATCTGGTCTTTGTAGTAGTCAACCTCGAGGCCGATCTTGACCGGCAGGCCCTCGTCCTTGGCCCGTTGGGCGAGCGTGACGTACTCCTCGAGTGAATTTCGCGCGTGAAAGTCCCAGTACGCGGCCATGGTCTGGCTGGTCGGTTCGTGGCCGAAGCGCTCCCAGAACGGGCCCACGACCGCCGCGACGTCGACGAAACGGTGCGAGTGCTCGGTGAGGGCGAGTTCATTGACGCCGTGGCGCGCGGCCTCGTCGCAGTACGCGGCGATCTGATCGAGTCGAAACCACACCGAGGACTCCGAGTGGGGCCACAGGTGAAGGTGGTAGTCAATCACGGAGCGTTAGGCCGCGCCGAATCCCACGACGCGCTCGCTGGCGGGCGTGCCCAACTCCACGTACGAGATCCGCTGAGCCGGCACGCCGACCCGGCGCCCCTTTCGATCGGTCAGCCACAACACCGAATCCGAGGTGAGTGCCGTCTCGACCTCTTTCATGACCTTGTCGCGGTCGGCGTCATCGGGCAGTTCGACGTCAATCTCCTTCATTGACTGGACAATGCCAATACGAATTTCCATGACGGCTCTCCTGAAACGTGAACGGCTGAACCCATGCTACGGCGCAAGGGGGGTAATGAGCTAGTTTCCCTATACCGGCTTCACTACGTGTCACAGGCGCACCCTACATTTCGAAGGTGGCCCAAGAGATACGGCGTTGTCGCACCTTTCGCTACCGCCTGCACCCGACAGTGCGCCAGACAAAAGCCCTCTTGCGCCAACTCGACTACCAGCGCGAGCTCTATAACGCCGCCCTCGAAGAACGCGTCGGCGCGTGGAAGTGGGAACGACGCTCAGTCAGCTTCTTCGACCAGTGTCGCACGTTGACGAGCCTCGCCGATGTGCGCCCCGAAGTGGTCGCGTCGGGCGTTGTCCTCTGTCGGAGCACGCTAAAGCGCCTCGATCGCGCATTCGCCGCTTTTTATCGTCGTGTCAAGAGTGGCGAGACACCCGGTTTCCCCCGGTTCAAGTCAGCCAGTCGTTTCGACTCCCTGAAGTGGGAAGACGCGAGTGGCTGGAAGGTGAAAAACGAAGCCAGTCGGCTCTACCTACTCGGCATTGGCGAAGTGAAGGCCAAGTACCACCGCCGACTTCTCGGCACCCCTAAGGCCATCACCGTCAAACGTGAGGGCGCAAAGTGGTGGGTGAGTGTTCATTGCGTGAATGTGCCCGCCCAACCGCTCCCGCTGACGGGCCGCGAAGTGGGTCTCGATCTCGGGGTCGTCAACCTCGTTACCACAAGCGACGGCGATTTGATCATCGGCGAGCACTTCGGCTCTCAAACCCGCGCGCAGCTGACCTTGGCCCAACAGAGACTCGCGGTCAAGCAACGCGGATCGAACCGACACCACCGCCAAGTCGAGGTGGTCGCGCGACTTCATCGTAAGGTCGCCAATCAGCGTCGCAACGCCGCCCACCAATTGAGTCGTCAACTCGTGAACGACTACGACCTCATCGCATTGGAAGACCTCGCCATCAACAATATGGTGCGCGCACCTAAGGCGAAGCCTGCCCCTGAGACGCCCGGCACGTTCCTGCCGAATGGCGCAACCGCAAAGGCCGCACTTAATCGTTCTATTCACGACGCGGGGTGGGGAATCCTAACGTCACTTCTCTCCTATAAGGCTGAAAGCGCCGGTCGGATAGTAGTGAAGGTGGATCCCCAATTCACCAGTCAGATGTGTGCCGAGTGCGGCCACGTCGAAGCCGGTAACCGGGTCAACCAAGCGGAGTTTTGTTGTCTCCGGTGCGGGCATCGTGCCCACGCCGACGTCAATGCCGCGCGCAACATCCTTCGGGCCGGTAGAGCCCGGCAGGTTCTCACCTGCGTCGGTCGAAAATAGGCCACTACCCTGAGATACGTGAGCGTGGAACCCATCTCTGAACGCGCCCAACGTTGGGCCGCGACCATGGGGGGCTACGAAGGTGCCAACGACGACGTCACGGTCGCGCACCAAGACTCACGCGCGCAGGTCGGTCTCTCCATGACGGGCGACGGGGCGCCGGGGGGAGCACGGCGCCAACGCGAAGAGCAGCTCGACACGCTCATGGCCCCAGGCGCGACGCGCAGCGCCGGTGCCGGTCAACGGGTGAGGGAGGAAGAGCCCGACGATTTTCGTACCTGCTTTGAGCGTGACCGCGATCGCATCTTGCACTCCAGCGCGTTTCGACGCCTCGCTGGCAAGACCCAGGTCTTCATCTTTCCCGACGACCACATGCGTACACGTCTCACCCACGCGCTCGAAGTGGCCCAGGTCGCCACCGGCATCGCTCGACCGATCAGGCTCAACGTGGCCCTCACCGAAGCAATCGCGCTCGGCCACGACTGTGGACACGGACCGGGTGGTCACGCCAGCGAAGAGGCCCTCGACCCTTTCGTGCAGGGCGGCTTCGACCACGCCACCTGGGGGGCCGACGTGTCACTGCTCCCACTCAATCTCTGTGTCGAGACGCTGGACGGGATTCGAAATCACTCCTGGGCCCGTCCTGCGCCGAGCACCCCCGAAGGCGAAGTGGTTTCGTGGGCCGACCGCGTGGCCTACGTCTGTCACGACTTCGAAGACGCCGTCTCAGCGGGCATCGTCGACACCGAAGAACTGCCGGCGCTGGTGCGCGAGCGATGCGGCGTGCGCCGGGGGCACCAGTTGGGCGCGTTCATCAACGCCTTGATCCGTACCGTTCAGTCCACGGGCGTGATCGGCATGGACGCGTACCACGCCGAAGCGTTGGCCGCCTTTCGGGCGTTTAACTACGACGCGATCTACCTGAGGGACGCCTCGCGCCACCAGGCCTCGGCCGTGACGGGAATGTTGCGCGCGCTCGTCGAGTTCTACAGCGTGCACCCCGAACTCATCCCCGACGTCGCCGCGCGCGCCAGTGAGAGCGAGACACCCGCGAAGGCCCTGCATGACGCCGTGGCGTACGTGGCCGGAATGACCGACCGCTACGCGTGTCGTCGTGCGCTCACCCATCTCGACTGGCCCGTCGATCTCCTGCCCACGGGCATCGACCGTTAGGGCTTCGTCGCCCCCATAAGGTCGAACTTCATCGGCGGGCCCCCGCGCATCCACGCAAGACGTAGTTCGGTCGTTCGAAACGCCGAGCGCTCGTGGGGGAGAATCCAAAACTTCTTCGTGCGCACCGCGTCTTCGACGGCCTTGGCCACGTCCGCCGCGTCGATGCCCGCGTTCACCGCGGCCGCGCCCATGTCACGGATGACCGCTGAGGCCGGGTCTTCATTGAAACTCACGAGTTCACGGGGCATATTGCGGTGCGACTCATGTATTCGGGTCTTGACGAAGCCCGGGCAGAGTACCGACACCCCCACGTTCGAGCCGAGGAGCAAAAGTTCTTGAAAGAGCGACTCCGAAAGCCCCACCACGGCGAACTTGGCCGCGCAGTACGGGCCCATGCCCGGGGCCCCACCGAGTCCCGCCAACGACGCGGTGTTGACGACGTGGCCCTCGTTCTGCTCCACGAAAACCGGCACGAACGCGTTGAGCCCGTAGATGACGCCATTGAGATCCACGTCCAACACCCACTTCCACACCTTGGTCGGCGTGCCGATCGTGGCACCCGCGGCGACGCCGGCGTTGTTAAAGACCAGGTGAGCGGCGCCAAACTCCTTCAGCGCGGCGTCACGTAGGGCGATGACGTCCTCTTCTTTGGTGACGTCGGTCACCACGCCAATGACCTTGGCGCCGTGCGCCTTAAGGTCCTTGACGACACCGCTCAACGCGGCCTCTTCGATGTCGCCCAGCACCAGATTGACGTTGCACTCAGCGAAGCGCTTGGCGGTCGCGAGTCCGATGCCGCTCGCCCCGCCGGTGATGACCGCGGTCTTGCCTTCTAACTCCATGTTTCCCCCTCGAGGTGACTACACCAACTTGAGTTCTTGACGATAGACCCGCGAGGGACCTTGTTGCTCAACGCGCGTCGCGAGTTGGTAAAAGGCCTTCGCCGCCTCGCTGTGGGAATGGAACACGACCACCGGCTCGCCGAGGTCGCCGCCGATTCTCACCGCCGACTCGAGGGGGATCTGGGCCAACAAGGTGATGCCCAGTTCGCGCGCTAACTGCTCTCCCCCGCCCGCGCCAAAGATCTCGTAGCGCTGGCCGTCGTCGCCGGTGAACCAACTCATGTTCTCGATGACCCCGCGCACCGAAAGCTTGAGCTTTCGTGCGGCGTAGGCCGAGCGTTGCGCGACGCGCTGGGCCGCCGCTTGGGGGGTCGTGACGACGTACATCTCAATGCGCGGCAAGATCTCGGACAGCGTCAAGGCGACGTCGCCGGTACCCGGGGGCATGTCGATCAGAAGAAAATCCGGCTCGTCCCACCACGCCTCGGTCACGAGCTGTTCAATGGCCTTATGCAGCATCGGACCGCGCCAGATCACCGGCTGGGCGTCGTCGACGAAGTAACCCATCGACAGACAGCGCACGCCGTGCACGAGCGTGGGAATCACGGTGTCGCCGAGCACGATGGGGTCGTTCGTGGCGCCGAGCATCTTGGGCAGCGAAAAGCCGTACACGTCGGCGTCGAGCACGCCCACCGAGTGGCCGGCTTGGGCGAGCGCGATCGCCAGGTTCACCGTGACCGAGGACTTCCCGACGCCGCCCTTGCCCGAGGAGATGCCGAGCACGCGGGTCTTGGAGAGCTTGTCGAGAAAGCGCGGCGACGCGTCGCCGTGTTCGTGCTGGAGCGCGTCGGCGTCGCTCTTCATGGCGCCCCGGAGAAAATTTCGAAGGGCCAAGCGTTCCTCGTCGTCCATGGTGCGCACAAAAACATTGGCGCCGGGCACTATGTCGAGCACGGACGCGCGCAGGGACTCAAGATGGGGCCAGTTCGTCACCGGCAGCACTAGTTCGACTTGCAGCACACCCCTTTTCTCTCTGATGTCGCCGAGAAAACCCAACTCCACCAAGGTTCGAACCAGTTGGGGTTCGACAATCTGGGCGAGGTCGCTACGAAGTTCGTGATTATCCGGCACGGGAGTCCTTTAGAGGGGCTCTTTGAGATTACCGCCGGTCTTGGGCGCTTCACCCGTAAACTTCACTTCGTGACCGCGCCCAACGAGAACGACCTCGACCCGGCCCTCTTTACCGCGACGGTGACCAGCCTCACCCACTCCTTTGGCGACAGTACGCGCCGAAAGGTCTACTTCTACTTGCGCGAGAACCCCGGCGCGACGGCCGGCGAACTGGCCCTGCACTGTGATGTGCACGCGAACGTCGTGCGTCACCACCTCGAGCGCCTGACCGAGGGTGGTTACGTCACCTTTGACAACGTGCACAAGACCACCGTGGGACGCCCGGCCAAGGGGTACCGGGCCCTCGATGAGTCCATCGTGATGGAGGGATCACTCCGCCGCGACGCCTTGCTCGTGGCCCTTCTCGAGATGGCCCTCGAACGCCTCGGGCCCGACGCCTCGGAAGCGATGGCCCACGACGTGGGCATCGAATACGGTCGAACGCTCACCGAGGCCATCGGCGCCAGCGACTCCACCCGTTCGGTGAAGACCGCGATGGTCTCAATCGCCGGGCTCTTGACCGCGCACGGCTTTAACGCCCGGGCCGAGGACCACGAGCTCACCAGTTCGGTCGTGTCGGACAACTGTCCCTTCGGCTCGGCCGCGAAGCATCACCCCGTGCTCTGTGCCGTCGACCGGGGACTGATCGCCGGCATGCTCGAAGGCCTGGGCGCGGAACGCACCAACGTCACGTTGACCTCGCGCGCGCTGGGCGACGACACCTGTCGGGTGACCGCCTAACTCGTCGTACCTTCTTCGATCAGAATCAGCCCTGCACCATTCGCCAATGACTGACGTCATTGACGCACTCGTCCAACAGCTCTGGCCCGAGCGTCACGTCACGGTTCAACCGTTGCTCGGGGCATCACCAACGCCAACTACTTCGTGGAGCTCGGTGATGAGTGTGGTACGCATCCCCGGCGACAACACCGCCTTACTTGGGCATTGACCGCCGCGACGAAACTCCCGCCCGACGAGTTCGGCCCGCCGTAGCGCGCCACGTCCTAGGTCGCGCTAAGCCCGAGTTGCCTCAAGAACGGACGAGCCACGGCGAGTTGTCCGGGCGAGGGTTGTAGGGCCAGGAACACCCGGAACTCACGCTTGGCCAGAGTCTGATTGTTGGGGGTCGAGTCGGCGACGATCGCGTAGTACAGACGCGGCGCGGGGTTGCGCGGCGCGTAGCCAATGGCTTCGCGCAGGTCCTTGACGCCGAGTTTCACCAGCGTGGCGTTCACGCCCGAGCTGCCCGCAGAGAAGTCCAACCATCCGCTCTGGGTGAGGGCGGGCACGTTCTTGGGACTAATCGCCAACACCTGTTGGTACGCGCTGAGCGCCGCCACGACGTTGCCGTTGGCGATGTCGGCTTCGGCTTCGCTCAGCAACTGGGTGACCTTTTGGGCGCGGCCCAGGGAGATTGAACCGGTGATCGAGTTGCCCGGCTGACGCGGAGAGAGCGAGCTAAAGAGCAACAGCGAGGCCGCCACAAAGAAGCACACGAGCGCTACGAGCAGCATCCAACGACGGCGCCGGCGAGCCGGTGAGCGCCTCGGGCCTTCGGGTGTGAGTTCACCCAAGGCGCGGCGCGCGACGTCAAGGGCGAGGAGTTCACGCGCCTCGATCGATGCCACTTCGGAAGAACTCAACTCGCCATTGGCCAGCTCTCGACGAGCGTCAAAGAGCGAGGCCTCGCGAAGCGCGATCTCGTCGCGCAGCTGTTGGGCGTCTCGCGTCAACGTCGCCTCGCCAGACGAACAGCACTCGCTACGAGTAAGAGCACGACGAGCACCGGCACGATCCACAACAACGCGCCCAGACCCGACGTGGGGGGACTGAGCAGGATCGACGTGCCATAGACCGACTCGAGCGAGGTCAGGATCTGATTGTCGGACTGACCCTCGTGGACCTTGGTCGCGATCTCGTGGCGAACGGCCAGCGCCGAGGTGGCGTTACTCTCACCCACCGAGAGATCCTCACACGAAGGACAGCGCACGAGCGACTCCAGGTGGGTGATCCGCGCGCTCGCGCCCGAGTTTTGGGGATGCAGCGCGATCGCCAGGGCCGCCACGGCGATCAACGCCACGCACCACAGTACGAACGACCGAAGCAGTTTCACGACTTCACCTGGGCGACGACCGCTCTCAATTGCTTGGCGCTCACCGGACCGAGCAACGTGACTTCGACGACACCCTTGGCGTTCAGCACGAAGGTCGTTGGCGGTGAGGTGACGCCGTATCGATTGGCGATGACGCCACCGTTATCGATCACCGAAGGGTAGAGCGAGCCGTAGTGCGCGGCGAAGGCGTTGGCGGCGCTGACGGTGTCGTCAAAGACCACGCCCACCACGTCCACGCCCCGGTGCCGCTCCTGCCAGGCGAAGGTGGAAAGCTCGGGCGCCTCCACTTGACACGGTCCGCACCACGAGGCCCAGAAGGTCACCACGACCACGTGACCGAGATCGCTCTTTAGATTGAGCGTGCCGCCACCGAGTTTCTCACCCGAGAGCGCGGGCGCGACCTTGCCGAGCAGCGGGCTCGGCGCCTCGGTGGCGCTCGTGACCGGGTTGCGCGTCGCCAAGAAGAGCGACAGCGCCACCACGACCACGATGGCGACGAGTGCGCTGGCCATGACCGAGCGCTTCACGGCGTGACCTCGTCGTTGTAGCGCCGGCGAAAGAAGGACAGACCACTGCCCAGACCGATGATCAGTCCCCCCAGCCAGAGCCACGCCAGCAGAGGTTCGACAGTGACCCCGAGCACCACCGAGCCCGCGGGCAGATGGTTCTGCACCTGGGCGCCCGACGTCGAACCGTTCCCGCCCACGGCGTCAAAGGTCACGTAGACGTCGCGCGCGAGGTTCGAGTCGATCGCCGGCGTGCCGACCGTTTGACCGTTGCGTCCGTTGTAGGTGGTCACGGCCGGGCGTAGTTGATGCCCGTCGACGCTGACGCGCAGTTGCGTCGCGCTCTCCAGAGCGTTCTTGACGCTACGAAAGCCCGCGAAGGCGACGAGTTGACCATCCACGACGGTGCGTTGACCGGTGGCGAGGGTCACCTCATTGCGCGCGACGTACGTCGTGGAGGTCACGATCCCCAGCGCCAAGACCACGACCCCCACGTGCACGATCATTCCGCCGGTCGTGGGTGAACGAAAGACGCTTCGCCATGAGCCGCGTCGAATCGCCGCCACGAGCGCGCCGCGCAAGGTCCGTAACGCAGCACCTGCCGCCAGCACCGAGAGAAAGACCGCCAACACTTCGGCGGGACGTCGAACCCCCACGCCGAGTAACACCACCACCGCCACCAGGGCCGACCACGCGCTCACGCGCATGCGACCCCAGAGCACCTTGGCGTCGGCGCTGCGCCAACCGACCAGTGGCGCGATCGCCATGAGCAACAACAACACCACGCTCAGCGGCGCCGCGACACTGGCGA
>Ga0307374_10000403_pt1 | contig 83912 bp, 80 predicted proteins | sample OX3MG_FD_202532 | JGI IMG/M metagenome (GOLD analysis project Ga0307374, IMG submission 202532) | Soil microbial communities from Risofladan, Vaasa, Finland - OX-3 | ecosystem: Environmental > Terrestrial > Soil > Coastal area > Acid sulfate soil | place: Finland: Risofladan, Vaasa | collected... | reverse complement strand
CGATGTCGACGACGACGTGCTCGAACGGGATATCGCCTGCGACCCGCCGCATCTGCTCGACCGCGTTGCGGCGCAGCCAGCCCGACTGCTGCTGCGGATGCGTGGACACGATCACCTCGTCCGGCTCGAGCTGGGCGACGGCGTCGCGCAGGGCGGAGACGGGATCCGTCTCGACGACGACGCCGTTGGCCGGGATGCCCTCTTTGCGCAGCAGGTCGAGTGTCTTATCCAGCCGGCGGCGCGCGGCCGCCTTGCGGGTGTCGTAGTAGACGACGTACCCCTGACGCGGCTGGTTCACGGGCGCGACGACGGTGACCTGCACCTGCCCGGCGGCGGCGCGAGCCTCGATCAGTTCGACGAGTTGCCGCGAGACGACCGTCTCGTTGGCGACGACGAGGATGTTGCGCCCCTCTGCGCTCAAGGTGCCGTGACCTCCTCGACCGCGTGGGCGGGAGACGGCGCGAGGATGGCGTGCTGGGCGCCGGGGACGCCGTATTCGTACGGCGAGCCGACGACCTGCGGGATCTCGTCGAAGTTGAAGATCGGCGGCGGCGAGCTCACCTGCCACTCGAGCGTGAGCGCACGCCACGGGTTCGCCGGCGCGATGGGGCCGTTCTTCCAGCTCGTGATCATGTTGTAGAGAAAGACGAGCACGGACGCGCCGAGACCGAACGACGCGAGCGAGATGAACATGTTCAGGCCGGCGAACTTCGGCGCGTAGTCGGCGACACGGCGCGGCATCCCTTCCGTCCCGAGCAGGTGCATCGGGAAGAAGGTCAGGTTGAAGCCGACGAAGGTCAGCCAGAAGTGGAGCTTGCCGAGGCGCTCGTCATACATCCGGCCGGTCATCTTCGGGAACCAGTAGTAGATGCCGGCGAAGATCGTGAACACCGAGCCGCCGAAGAGCACGTAGTGCAGGTGCGCGACGATGAAGTACGTGTCGGTGACGTGGATGTCGATCGGGACGGCGCCGAGCATGACGCCGGACAGGCCGCCGATCACGAACATGGAGAGGAAGCCGAGCGCGAACAGCATCGGCGTGTTGAAGTGCAGCTTTCCCTCCCACATGGTCGCGATCCAGCTGAAGATCTTGATCCCGGTCGGCACGGCGATCAGCAGCGTCGTCACCATCATCGGCACGCGGAGCCACGACGACATGCCGCTCGTGAACATGTGGTGCGCCCAGACCGAGAAGCCGAGGACGACGATCGCCATCAGCGAGAGCGCCATGAGCCGGTAGCCGAAGATCGGCTTCCGGCTGAACACGGATATGACCTCGCTCATGATTCCGAAGCCAGGCAACATCATGATGTACACCGCCGGGTGCGAGTAGAACCAGAAGATGTGCTGGTACCCGAGCGGGTAGCCGCCGTTGTTCGGGTCGAAGAACGCGGTGTGCATGACGTGATCGAACATCGAGAAGAACTGCGAGCCGGCGATGAACGGCGTCGCGATCACGACGAGCAGCGACGTCGTGAAGTTCGCCCACACGAGCAACGGCATGCGCCAGAACGTGAGCCCGGGAGCACGCATCGTGATGATGGTGACCAGGAAGTTGAGGGCGGTCATGATCGACGACGCGCCCGCCCACTGCACGCCCTGGTTGAAGAAGATCGCGCCGAGTGGCTGGTGTGACGAGCACAGCGGCGCGTACCCGGTCCAGCCGCATGCGAATGCGCCACCGGGGACGAGGAACGACGACAGCATCATGATCCCGGCGATCGGCAGCAACCAGAACGAGAGCGCGTTCAGGCGCGGGAACGCCATGTCGGGCGCACCCAGCATCAGTGGAACGACGAAGTTCGCGAGGCCGGCGAACGCCGGAATCACGAACAGGAAGATCATCAGCGACGCGTGGACCGAGAAGAGCCCGTTGTAGGTCTGCGGGTCGAAGAAGTGCGATCCCGGCCGCGCGAGCTGGACGCGGACCATCATCGCCAGGAAGCCGCCGGCCATGAAGAAGAAGATCGTCGTGACGAGGTACTGGACACCGATCACCTTGTGGTCGGTGTTGACCCGGAAGTAGTCGCGCCATGAACGCGCGCCGTGCCCGGAGTGGTCCTCGGCGCGCGTCGGGAAGCCGAGGGCGTAGTACGTCCAGTAGTCGAATGCGCCGATGCCGGCGAGGAATCCGAGCGGGCCGGCGACGAGGAGGGAGACGAGCGTGATCGGCTGCATGTCGAAGAGCGGCTGCCAGCCGCCCCACCAGCGGAAGACGACGACGAGGCCGAATCCGATCGCGCCGAAGAGGCAGAACATCCACGCGGCGCGGATGAAGCCGGGGCCGAGGAGCAGACGCCGAACAGCGCCCTTGCCGCCCGCAGGCGTCAGCTGGTGCTCGTGTGGGTCGAGAGTCGCGGCGGTCATTTGCTCGAGTTGATCAGATAGGTGACGAGCGCGTCGAGCTGCTGCTTCGACAACGCGGTGCCGAAGGTCTGCGGCATGACGTTCTTCGGATAGCCGGGCTGGACGTACGCGTTCGGGTCGGTGATCGACGTGCGCACGAACGATGCGAGCGGCTGCTTGGCCTGCTGCGCGTAGGCGGGCAGCTTGTCGAGGTCAGGCCCGACCTTTCCGGTCGCCTTCGAGGCCGTCAGCGTATGACAGGCGGCGCAGCCGTTGTTCGTGAACACCGCTGCCCCGGCGGTGGCCGGGTTCGGCGACGTCACCGCCTTCGACTGGCCCTTCAGCCACGTGTCGAACGCCACGGGCGTCATCACGACTGCGGTCGAGCGCATCGTTGCGTGGCCGAGGCCGCAGAGCTCGTTGCAGATCACCGGGTAGGTGCCGATCCGCGTCGGTGTGACGTTGATCTCCGTCGTCAGGCCGGGGACGACATCCATGTTCTCGCGGAACTCCGGCACGAAGAAGGCGTGAATGACGTCTCTCGACGTAAACCGGAGCTGCACCTCGCGGCCCTTCGGCAGCATCAGCGTCGCGCTCGTCAGCCCGTTCGCGTCCGGGTACTTGAACGTCCACGTGAACTGCTGGGCGACGACGTCGATGCGCAGCGCGTTCTTCGCGAGCGCATCGTCGCGAGAGAGGACGATCGCGCTCACGATCCCGATGGCTGTGACAAGAATCGTCGGCACGATCGTCCAGGCGATCTCGAGGCCGGTGTGGCCGTGGATCGGCGGCCCGTCGGAGTCGTCGTCCGGCGCTGCCCGGAAGACCACGACCGAGTACAAGATGGCCGCAGAGACGACGGCGAAGATGACGATGCAGATCGTGACGACGAACCAGAAGACGAAGTCGATCCGCCCGGCCTCCTTCGAGGCCGAGACCGGGAGCCAGGGAACGGCGAGAGCCACCGCTGCGGCGATTCCGCCGGAGACGATGCCGATCCCCAATAGCGACGCAATCGAGCCCCTGCGCATCCGGTTCGGAGCCTAAACGAAAGCTCCACGCGCCTCCGGCGGTACCCGAACCCGGAATCGCACGTTCTCCGTTCTGATCGAAAGGAGGACGTATGGGTCTTGGAATTGGAATCCTGCTCTCGGCCGTGGGCGCCGTGCTCGCATTCGCGGTGAGCGCCACGGTCTCGGGCATCAACATCCACGCGGTCGGCTGGATCCTGCTGATCGTCGGGATCTTCGGGGTCGTGCTGTCGATGATCTTCTGGTCGTCGTGGGCTGGGCCTGGCTACTTCACGTCGTCCCGGCGTCGCACGACCTACATCGACGAAGGGCCTCCGGCCGTCTAGATGACGCCGGCTTCTGGCCGTCGGCCGGCGTTCTCTGCCGGCCGGCGGCTAGCCGAGCTGTGCCGCCGCGAGCCTGGTGCCGTCGACGCGTGCCCTGATCTTCGCGAAGGCGGTTGCGCGTGCCGTGGACGTGTCGTCGGCAAAGGGGGCGAAGCCGCAGTCGTCTGTCGTTCCGAGCTGGTCGAGCGGGATCGACTCCGCTGCTTCGAGGATGCGGTCGCGGACCTGTTCGGCCGTCTCGATCGCGGGGTCGATCGGGTCGGTCACCCCGACGAAGATCCGCTGGCCGGGCTTCAGGTGGGTGCGGATGGTCTCGAGCACTGCGGGCCGGTCGGCCTCGCCCGCGAGCTCGAGGTAGAAGCGGCCCGCAGCGAGCCCGAGCAGGCCCGGCAGGAGGCTGGCGTAGTCGACGTCCGCGCTGTGGGTCGAGTCGTGATCTCCGCCGGGGCAGCTGTGCACGCCGATCCGCCGTTGCTCCTCGGCCGTGAATCGCTCCAGGACAGCGTTGTTCAGGTCGAGGAACTGGCGCAGAAGCCCTCCGGACGGATCGAGCTTGAGCGAGAGCCGGCCCTCGGTGAAGTCGATTTGCACGCTGTCTGCGCCCTTCTCGAGCGAGCGTCGGATATCTGCCTCGGCCTCGTCGAGCAGGTCGGCGATGAACGCGTCGCGGGAGTAGCCGTCGATGCCCTCCGCCGGGTAGAGCAGGCTGAGCGCGGATGCGGAGATCACCGCCTGCTTGATCGGTCGCGCTGCGTAGCGCTGTGCGTGCTCGAGATATGCGTCCGCGTGGATCTGGTAGCGAAACGGCCCCGCCGTCAATGCGGGGAGCTGCCGTGTGTGGCCGTCCGCGAAGGGGATGACAACGCCGTCGGCGCTCAGCGACGTGAGTCCGTGGATCGGGTAGGTGACGAAGCTGGGCTTGAGCTGCTCGCCGTCCGTGATCACCGGCGAGCCGGTCGCCTCGAGCTCGGCGATCGTCTGCGCGAGCGCTTCCTCGCGCAGTGCCTCCAGCTCCTGCTCGGAGACCCGCCCCTCGGCGGCGCCGCGCATCGCCTCGATCAGCTGCGGCGGCCGGGGAATGCTCCCGATCGGCTCGGTCGGAATCTCCACGCTTCGATGCTCGGGTCTGCACTCGCGACCGTCAAGGCGGAGGCGCTGGTGTTATGCGGTTCGATGGGCCGTGCAGGGATCGAACCTGCGACCTTGGGATTAAGAGTCCCCTGCTCTACCAGCTGAGCTAACGGCCCGAAGCGGCGGCCATTGTAGCCTCGTAGCCGTGAAGGTTTTCTCGGTCGTGGGCAACCGTCCGCAGTTCATCAAGTCCGGCCCGGTGTCGGTCGCCCTGCGCGGCGCGGAGATCGACGAGGTCGTCCTGCACACCGGGCAGCACTACGACCGCGCGCTCTCCGAGGTCTTCTTCGAGGAGCTCGGGCTGTCCGAGCCCGCGTACCGGCTCGACCTGCACAGCTCCGACCCGGCGGCGATGCGGCCCGGGATCGTTGCGGCAGTCGAGCACGAGCGGCCGGACTGGGTGCTCGTGTACGGCGACACGAACTCGACGCTCGCGGGCGCAGAGTCCGCCGGCCCCGTGCCGGTCGCGCACATCGAGGCGGGGCTCCGCAGCGGCGACCTGTCCATGCCGGAGGAGCGCAACCGGATCGCGGTCGACCGCATCGGCGCGCTCCTCCTGTGCCCGGACGACCGCTCCCGGGCGACACTCGTCGACGAGGGAGTCCACGGGGCGATCGAGGTCGTCGGCGACGTGATGGCGGACGCCAGCTTCCGCCTGGCGCCGGTCGCGCGGGAGCGGTCGAAGATTCTCGACCGGCTCGGGCTCAACCCCGCGACGTATCTCGCGGCGACGATCCATCGGGAGGCGAATGTCCGGCCGGAGCGCCTCCGGCGCATCGTCGAGGGTCTCGGCCGGACGGGCGAGCCGGTCGTCTTCCCCGCGCACCCGCGCACCCGCGCCCACCTCGAGGGGGTGCCTGCCAACGTCCGCGTCATCGATCCGCTCGGCTACCTCGACATGGCGGCGCTGTGCTCGCAGGCGCGCGTGATCGTCACCGACTCGGGCGGCCTGCAGAAGGAGGCCTACTGGTACGGCGTCCCCTGCGTGACCGCTCGGCCGTCGACCGAGTGGATCGACACGGTCGAGGTCGGCGCGAACGTTCTCGTCGATGACGACCCGGTCCGGCTCGCCGCGGCGGTGGCAGAGGCGCGCATGCCCGACGAGCGCCCGCAGCTGTACGGGGACGGGGCGGCGGCGCCGCGGGTCGCAGCTAGCCTTGCCGCGGCGTGAATCCCGACATCGCCATCATCGGCGCCGGCTACGTCGGCATGCCCCACGCACAGACGTTCGCCGAGGCCGGCAAGCACGTCGTCCTCGTGGATATCCAGCAGTCCGTGGTGGACGGCATCAATCGCGGCCAGAGCCATATCGAGGATGTTCCGTCCGATGCCTTGAAGCGGCTCGTCGACGCCGGGCTCATCGCAGCGACGACCGATTTCGCGGTGGTTGCCGACTGCGACGCCGTCATCATCGCGGTGCCGACCCCGCTGTCGCCCCAGCGCGTGCCCGACCTCGCCTACATCGAGAGCGCCGCGCGCGCCGTCGCGCCGCACCTCAAGAAGGGCCACCTGGTCGTGCTCGAGTCGACGACGTATCCCGGCACGACGCGAGAGAAGCTGAAGCCGCTGCTGGAGGAAGGGAGCGGGTTGAAGGCATGCACGGACTTCCATCTCGCATTTGCGCCGGAGCGTGTCGATCCGGGCCGCACCGACTGGACGACGAAGTCCACGCCGAAGGTCGTCGGGGGTCTCGACGCGGCGTCGACGAAGGCGGCTGCCGATCTGTACCGAAGCGCGCTCGACAACGTGCACGAGGTCTCGACGGCGGAGGCCGCCGAGCTGACGAAGCTGCTCGAGAACATCTTCCGGTCGGTGAACATCGCGCTCGTCAACGAGCTCGCACAGCTGTGCGACCGGATGGACATCGACGTGTGGGAGGTCATCGACGCGGCCGCGACGAAGCCGTTCGGCTTCATGCCGTTTCAGCCCGGCCCGGGGCTCGGTGGGCACTGCATCCCGCTCGACCCGTACTACCTCGCCTGGAAGGCGCGCGAGTTCGACTTCAACACGCGGTTCATCGAGCTCGCCGGCGAGATCAACAACAACATGCCGTACTTCTGCCGTTCCGTTATCTCCCAGGCGCTGAACCACGGCGCCCAGAAATCGCTCAAAGGCTCGAAGATCCTGCTCGTCGGCGTCGCCTACAAGGCCGACATCGGCGATGTGCGCGAGTCGCCCGCGGAGAAGCTCCTCGCGTTGCTCCGGAATGCCGGCGCCGACGTCGCCTATCACGACCCACACGTGCCCGACTTCGACGGATTGAGCTCGGTGCCGCTCGACCCGAAGAGCTACGACTGCATCGCGATCGTGACGGCGCACTCGAGCATCGACTACGACAAGCTCGTCGACAGTGCGTCGCTCGTCGTCGACCTGCGGAACGCCACGGGCGTCAAGGGCACCGTGTCGGACAAGGTCTTCAAGCTGTGATCGCAGTTATAGGTCTCGGCTACTGGGGGCCGAACCTCGCCCGGAACTTCGACGATCTCGGTGTCCTCTCGGCGCTCTGCGACCTCGACCCCGAGCTGCGCGAGCGCTACGCAACCCGCTACCCGAGCGCACGGATGCACGCGAGCTTCGAGGACTTGCTTGCCGACGACGGCGTCGAGGCGATCGTCATCGCCACGCCGGTTCCGACGCACTACGCCCTGGCCTGCGCCGCTCTCGCTGCAGGCAAGCACGTGCTCGTCGAGAAGCCGCCGGCGATGCGAGCGGCCGAGATCGACGAGCTCGTCGAGCTCGCGGCCGAGCGGGATCTCGTGCTCATGCCCGGCCATCTGCTGCTCTATCACCCGGGCATCCGCAAGCTGAAGCAGCTGATCGACGACGGCGAGCTCGGCGACGTGCTCTGCGTCTACGGCAACCGCCAGAACCTCGGCATCGTGCGAACGAACGAGAACGCCCTCTGGTCGCTCGGCGTACACGACTTGTCCGTGATGCTCTATCTCCTCGACGAGGAGCCGGAGATCTGCGTCGCGCACGGCCGCGATTTCCTCACCGAGGGTGTCGAGGACGTCGTCTTCTGCTACCTGCGCTTTCCGAGCGGGAAGATCGCGCATATGCACCTGTCGTGGCTCGACCCGCACAAGATGCGGCGCATCACGGTCGTCGGCCGCGAGAAGATGGTCGTCTTCGACGACATGGAGCTCGAGCGCAAGGTGACGATCTACGAGAAGGCGCCGTGGAAGCGAACGGACAGCTACGGCGAGTGGCAGACGCGCTCCGGCGACATCTCCATCCCGAAGATCCCGACCGACGAGCCGCTCAAGCTCGAGTGCCAGGAGTTCATCCGCCTCGTCCGCGGCGAGGGCGATCGACGCAAGGTGGCCGAGGACGGAGCGCGCGTGGTCCGCGCGCTCGACCGGCTCACGGAATCCCTCCGTGGCTGAGGTTCATCCCTCTGCGATCGTCTACCCGGGGACCGTCCTTGGTGAGGGTGTGAAGGTCATGGAGAACGCCGTCGTCGGAAAGCAGCCATCTCTCTCGCCCCGTTCGACGGCGAAACGTGAGCCGCTTCCTCCGACGGTGATCGGCGACGGGACGATCGTGTCCACGGGTGCGATCGTGTTCGCCGGGACGCGCATCGGCGCGCGGGTGATCGTCGGCGACCAGGCGTGCGTGCGCGAGCGCGTCGACGTCGGCGACGACGTCGTCGTCGGCCGCGGCGTGCTCGTCGAAAACGACACGACCATCGGCGCGCTGACGAAGATCCAGGCGAACGCCTACATCACCGCGTACTCGACGCTCGAGGACAACGTCTTCATCGCTCCGTGCGTCGTCACGACGAACGACAACTTCATGGGCCGGACCGAACGCCGGCACGAGCTCATCAAAGGCCCGACCGTTCGGCGTGGCGCCCGCGTTGGAGGCGGCGCCATCCTTTGCCCCGGGATCGTCATCGGGGAAGATGCGTTCGTCGGCGCCGGCGCCGTGGTCACGAAGGACGTCGCGCCGCGCATGCTCGTGGTCGGTAGCCCGGCGCGCGTCCTGCGCGGCGTCAGCGCCGAGGAGCTCCTGGAGAACCAGTAGCCGTCTTCGCGAGCGTCAGCGTGTACGGCGCGAACGCCGGCGACGCTTCCTTGACCTCGAGGTAGTACATCCCGCGCTTCGGCGCGCGGAATCCCAGGCGATTCGTCGTCGACTCCTCGATGAGCAGCTTTTGCGATGCGGGACGGTCGACATGGACCGTCTGCGGCTGCCACAGCTCGAGCGCGAGGCCCGCGCCGGAGGCGAGCTGCGCCCGAAGGAGCTCATTCCGCTGAAGCGCGATGCGGTAGACGTCGACGGGGTCGTCCCAGTAGTCGACGGTTGCCTGGAGACGGTCATTCTTCCCCCACACCGTCCACGCCTGAGAGCCTGCATCGTCATTGCTCTCGTACCGATCCGGCGGAGGGAGCGGGCCTGCCAGCGCTTCCACCGCCTTGGCCACGTCCAGGCGTCCCCAGCCGCTGAGCGAGTCGCGCAGCAGCCCGCAGCGCGGGCAGCCATTCGTTGCGTTGACGTCGTCCGCAGATCGCTCGAGCAAGAAGCTCACCTGGCTGTTCGTGAGCAGGGGATCGACCGCAAACAGCACGGCCGCGGCCGCCGAGACCTGCGGCGCCGCGAACGACGTGCCTTCGGCGTTCCGGTAGTCGTCGGTCCCGCAGTCGGAGTACCCCTGGTCGGGGCAGCCGGTGCGGAGCGCGGTGAGCGCCGCGGGGAACGTCGAGAAGATCGACGCTCCTGGAGCGGAGAGGTCGTTGAACACCGGGTCGCGGTTCGAGAAGTCGGGGACATTCCCCGATCGTGTGAGCGCGCTTACGCCGACGACGTGCGGGAGCGCCGCCGGGTAGCTCGCGTACGGCCACGGCTGGGACGGAGCCTCGTCGCCATTGCCGACCGCAGCGACGAGCACGGCGCCTTTCGAATACGCGTACTCGACGGCCTGCTGTTCCAGCGCCGAGTACGTGTCCTGGGAGGGGTTGCGAAGGTCTCGGAGGCCGCCGAGACTGAGGTTGATCACGCGCGCGCCGTTGTCGACCGACCAGCGGATCGCGTCCGCTTCGGCGGTGAGCGGAATGGTTCCGTCCGGCGACACCACCTTCGCGATGAGGAGCTGCGCCGTGTACGCGATCCCGACGATTCCCTGCGTGCCGAGGTTCGCTGCGATCTCGCCGGCGACGAAAGTGCCGTGGCCTTCGGTGTCGACGCACGGGCTGCCGCCGACGAAGCTCTTCTCTGCGAAGAGCCGTCCGGCGAAGTCGGGGAGGCTGCAGTCGACGCCGGAGTCGACGATCGCCACCTTCACCGGTGCGAGGTTCGTCGGGGGCGCCGGCCACGCATCGAACGCGTGGTCGTCCTGGAGATACCACTGGCGCGGCGCGAGCGGGTTCGTCGGCGTGAACGCAGCGGCAGGCGCCGCCACCGCGAGCGCCGCGGCGACGAGCAGCAGCAAGATTCTCGGCATTACCCGGCTGAGACCTGGGGCACCGACATGCCGGGCGCGAATCCCTGCCCGGGGGTGATCACGATGCGGTACGTCGTTCCTGCCGGAATGTCGACGGGGAGCACGAAGGTGCCGTCGGCATTGACGGTGCCTGTGACGAGGGCCGTCCACGTCAAGTCGGGGTTCTGGACGTCCACCTCGACCGGCGCTCCGGGGAGGGCGGGCTGCACGGTTCCGCTCACCTGGCCTGGTGTCGGATCGGCCGGCTGCACGAGCGGCGCGACGCGCACGCGGACGTATCCGACAGCCGTGGTCGGGATCGCGAGGCGGTAGTCGGTCGTGACCGTCGGAGCTTCGGGGAGGAGGAGCGATCCGTCGGCTGCCGGTGTCACCGGCCCGACGAGCCCCCACTTGCCGCCGTAGATGCGCTCCTCGAGCGACACGCCGGTGATGCCGCGGACGAGCCCCGTGAGGGTGATTGACGTCCCGAAGGGGATCGGGGCTGCGGGTGCCGGCTGCTGGAGGGACATCATCGACACGCTGAACCAGGTCGAGCGTAGCCCGAGTGCGCTGGTGACTGCGCCTCCGCTGAAGGACGGACCGGTCGCGGCGCCGAGGCCGAGTGACGGCAGCGTGATCACCGAGAGGCGACTGACGCGCCCGGTGGGATCCGTCGTCGTCTGGAGGTCGAGGATCGACCCCTTCACCTTCAGCGCCTGCGCGAAGGTGTGCGCGCTGATCGGCACCGTCCAGTCGTGGTACGGCGAAAGCACGTCATACGGATCGGGGACCGCGACGAGGTACGGCACGGGTGCGACTCCCCAGCCGTCCGAGATCGACTCGGTCTCGCCGCCCGAGCTCGAGAAGAAGAACGTCGATGCCACCTTGCCGTTGAACATCACGATCTGCCCCGTGGTTGCGTCGACCGCCGCGGTCGTTGCCGGGGTCTCGTGGGAGACGCCGAGGTACATCTGGCTGCGAGTGTCCCCGTACACGTCGAAGGGCGCGGCGATCTTGCGCGTTGCGAGCGCATAGGAGCGCGACGCGACAGCCTGCGCCTGGAGCGCGGGCGGCGACCAGGTCGAGGGCATCTCGGCGGGGACGACGCCGTACAGATAGTCCTCCAGTGCGACGACGTTGATCGCACGAAGCCGGCCGTTTACGACGTCCACCTGGATCTGGCCGCGGTAGGGGCGGCCGAGTGTCATCCATCCGCCTGCGCCGGCGTCGAACGTCAGCGGCGGCATCAGCGGCCGGCCGTTCACGACGAGTTTCGGGCCGAGAGAGATCGGGCCTGCCGGCAGCGTGTCGGTGACGCCGTTCGCGTCCGTGACGGTGAACGGCACCGCGCACGAAAGCTTCAGCGCCTTCTTCCCATCGGCGAGGAGGACGCGGATGATCGTCGCCGGCGTCGTGCCGAGCGTCGTGCCGGGGTAGTAGTGCGAGAGGATCTGCTCATACCCGTAGCCGTGCAGCGCGTAGCCCCAGGCGCCGTACTGGCTCATGCCGATGCCGTGCCCCCAGCCGTGGCCGCTGAACACGAACAGCGCGCCGGTGCCCGCCTTCGCCGCCACGCACGACGTGGCGCAGACGGGCGGGAGGTCCCGCCCCCCTGTCGGGGACGCGGCGGCCGGCGCTGCGAGAAGCAACGCCGAGGCGACCGCGATCGTGAGCGCGCGAAGAGGCATCCGGCTGGACCGCGAAGCTAGCAAAGTCATGTTTGTAAATCGGGTTTCGGCGCGCCGGGCTAAAGTCATGCCCCGATGAGACTCCTCGTCACAGGCGGAGCCGGGTTCATCGGCTCGAATTTCGTCCGGTACTGGCTCGAGCGCAGGCCGGACGACCAGGTCGTCGTGCTCGACCTGCTCACCTACGCCGGGGACCGGCGATCGCTCGCCGACGTCGAGGACCGGATCGTCTTCGCGGAGGGCGACATCGGCGACCTCGACGGCTGCCAGCGGCTGCTCGAGGCGGAAGGGATCGAGGTCGTCCTCAACTTCGCGGCCGAGTCGCACAACAGCCTCGCGGTGGTCGACCCGGGCAGATTTTTCAGGACGAACGTTCTGGGCACCCAGTCGCTCCTCGAGGCGTCCCGGCGGGCCGGCGTCGAGCGGTTCCACCACGTCTCCACGTGCGAGGTGTACGGCGATCTCCCGCTCGACAGTGACGAGGTCTTCACCGAGGACTCGCCGTACCGGCCGCGCACGCCCTACAACGCGTCGAAGGCTGGCGCCGATCACGCGGTGCGCGCCTACCACGAGACGTACGGGCTGCCGGTGACGATCACGAACTGCTCGAACAACTACGGGCCTTACCAATTCCCCGAGAAGGTGATTCCGGTCTTCGTGACAAACGCGCTCGACGACATCGAGCTGCCCCTGTACGCGTCGACGACGAACAAGCGCGAGTGGCTGCACGTGCGCGACCACTGCCGCGCGATCGAGCTCGTGCTCGACCGCGGCCGTGTGGGCGAGACCTACAACGTCGGCAGCGGAGTGGAGAAGACGATCGAGGAGATCGCCGACGCCGTGCTCGAGCTCACGGGCAAGCCGGCGTCGCTGAAGTCGATCGTCCCGGACCGCCCAGGCCACGACCGGCGGTATCTCCTCGACTCGTCGAAGCTGCGGCGTGAGCTGGGCTGGAAACCGGACATCGCGTTCGAGGACGGAATGCGCGAGACGGTGCAGTGGTACGCCGCGCAGCGCGCCTGGTGGGAGCCGCTGAAGGAGCGCGCCCTCGTGCAGGAGACCGCCTGGAGCTCACCTGCGTAGACTCCTTTCGGTCGAGCGAGCGAGGAGGAGTATCGATGGCGCAGGTCGAGAGCAAGAACCGGGCGACGTCCGATCCTGAAGCGCGGAAGCGCGTCCTCCAGGAGATCAAGAAGGCCGGCGTGGAGGACATGCTCCTCTGGTTCACCGACCTCGAGGGCCACTTGAAGAGCTTCTCGATCACCGTCGGCGAAGTCGAAGGCGCGCTCGACGACGGCATGGGCTTCGACGGCTCGTCGATCACCGGCTTCAACGCCATCGAGGAGTCGGACATGGTCGCGATTCCCGACCCCGAGACGTTCCGGGTCCTGCCCGACGGACGGGCGGGACGGATGATCTGCGACATCGTCACCCCCGACGGGAAGCGCTACGACGGCGACCCCCGCCACGTGCTTCGGCTTGCGCTCGACCGGATGCGGGCGATGGGCTTCGACACCTTCAACGTGGGCCCCGAGGCCGAGTACTTCCTCTTCAAGGACGAGAAGGGCACGGAGACGCTCGACGAGGGCGGCTACTTCGCCCAGACGACGATGGACGCCGCGACGTCGGTTCGGCGCGACACGATCCGTGCGCTCGAGAAGATGGGAATCCCGGTCGAGTACCACCACCACGAGGTCGGGCCTTCGCAGCACGAGATCGACATCCGCTTCGCGAACGCGCTCGACATGGCGGACTACATGCTCACCTATCGGCTCGTGGTGAAGGAGGTCGCGAAGCAGCACGGCTACCACGCGACCTTCATGCCAAAGCCGCTGTTCGGCGAAAACGGCTCGGGCATGCACACACATCAGTCCCTCTTCACCGACGGCCGCAACCAGTTCTTCGACGGCGACGACAAGTGGCACCTGTCGGACGTCGGCAAGCAGTTCATCGCGGGCCAGCTCCGCCACGCGCGAGAGATCGCGGCGGTGTTCGCACAATGGGTCAACTCGTACAAGCGACTCGTGCCCGGGTTCGAGGCCCCTGTCTACGTCGCCTGGTCGCAGCGGAACCGCTCGGCGCTCATCCGCATCCCGCTGTACAAGCCGGGCTCCGAGCAGGCGACCCGCGCGGAGCTGCGCTGTCCCGATCCGGCCTGCAACCCGTACCTCACCTTCGCGTGCCTGCTGCACGCGGGCCTGGACGGGATCGAGAAGGGCTACGACCTGCCCGATCCGATGGAGACGAACCTCTACCACCTCACGCCCGAGCAGCGCCGTGAGCGCGGGATCGTCTCTCTGCCCGAGACGCTGGGCGAGGCGATCGACGAGCTCTCGCGCTCCGAGCTCGCGCGCAAGGCGCTCGGCCCGCACATCTTCGACCGCTACATCGAGCTGAAGCGGAAGGAATGGGACGAGTACCGCGTCCAGCTCACCGAATGGGAGATGAAGAAGTATCTGGCTGTTCTCTAGGCCGTTTTGCCAGATCTGCAACAATCACCGTGGCTCGCCCTCTGCGGAGACGAGCCCAACTGACGGCCGACTGCGAGGTGCTCATGGCACCTCGTGGTCGTTAAGAGGAGATCCCGCGCGGTCTAGAGGAAACTGCGAATGGCGTCGCGATCGACGCGGAGCTCGATCACGCCGCTCGAGCCGTCGATCTGGCCGATCGTGTCGGCCGGAACGAGGCGGCGGCGGCGGGAGAAGAGGCCGGCCCGGACCGAGAGTGCATCCGGGACGTCCGGCGCCGTGCCGTACATCGGGCACTCGACCTTGCCCACCAGGCGCCCGTGCCGGTCGGACACGATGTAGCCGGCGGTGCGGCGGAGGTCGATGGCGAGGGCGCTCATGTAAGAGACGCTATGCCCGGCCTGCAAGGTTTTTTGCAGGGTTGGAGTAAAAGGTTTGTTAGGGCCGGGTCGGGACGATTCGGCACGGTCGCCAAGTTCGCGGCTCCAGGCTCAGGTCCTGCACCGGATGGCCCCTGCAGGCGCTAGAAACTGCGGGCGCGGCGCGAGTAGTCGAGCCGGTACGGCGACATCGGCTTCGGCGCAGGCTGCACCCAGCCGGGATGGAACTGCTTGCGATGCTCGGCCATGGATGCCTTCATCTTCGCGGGCGATGCCACGCTCCACGTCTCGGTACATCCGTCGATCTCGCATTTGAGCTGAACAGCGGCCACTGGGTACACCGTAGCTGCCCCATACGATTGGCCGCGTGGAGGCGACCGAAAGGCACCTGCGCCTGCTGACCGAGACGACGGCGGCCGTGAACTCGACGCTCGACCTCGAGGAGGTCCTCCACCTCATCGCCACCCGCGTCGCGGAAGCGCTGCACGCGGATGCCTGCTTCGTCTACCTCTACGACGACCGCAGCGACGAGCTCATCCTCCGGGCGACGTATGGGACGAGCGTCGAGGAGATGACCCGGCGTCCGCGACTGCGGCCGGGTGAAGGGATCACCGGCAGCGCAGCCGCCGAGCGCGCGTCCGTCATGATTCCCGCGCAGGCGCACCTCGACCCGCGCTTCAAGCTGTTTCCCAATCTGCCCGAGTCGCAGTACGAGTCGATCCTCGCCGTCCCGATCCTCGTCCACGGCGAGAAGCTCGCAGGCGCGCTCAACGTCCGGACGCGCGTCGCACGCGAGTACGACGCGTCCGAGATCGGCCTTGTGGAGGCGATTGCCGATCAGGTCGCACAGACGATCGTGCACGCACAGCTGTACGCGCAGGCGCAGCGCCGCGTCGCGGAGCTGGAGGCGCTCGCACGGATCTCAGAGGCCGTGTCCGAGTCGCTCTATCTCGAGGAGTCGCTCGAGGCGATCGTCAAGACGACGATGGACGCAGTGTCCGCGACCGGCGCCGCTCTCGTTCTCGAGGATGGACGCATCGCTTGGCCGGAAGGCCGCGCTGGGACCCACGCGGTGCGAACACCGCTGCGCTGGCGTAGTCGCCAGATCGGCGAGCTCGTCGCCGACCGCGACTCGCCGTTCTCCGACGACGATCGTGCTCTGCTCGAAGCGATCGCGCACCACGCGGCCGTGGCGCTCGAGCACGGCCGCGCCGTCATGCGCGGAGTGCTCGCGCAAGAGATCCATCACCGCGTGAAGAACAATCTGCAGACGGTCGCGTCGCTCCTGCGCCTGCAGTCGCGTGCCGAGGGCGTCGACCCGCGCGAGGCGCTCGAGCATTCCGTCAACCGCATCCTGGCCATCGCGGCGGTGCACGAAGTGCTCACCGAGCAGCGCGACGAGGACGTCGAGCTCGCCGATCTCATCGACCGCCTGCGCGCCATGCTCGTGCAGGGGCTCGCCGCCGGCCGCGATGTCACCGCGAGCCTGGAGGCCGTGTCGCTCGCCGGTCAGCGGGCGACCGCGCTCGCGCTCGTCTTCAGTGAGCTGCTCCAGAACGCGCTCGAGCACGGTGCCGGCGACGTTCGCATCGAGCTGGCGCACCGTCACGGCGAAGTCGTCCTCGCAATCTCCGACGAAGGTTCAGGCCCCGGCGAGCACGGTGCCGGCACGGGCCTCTCGATCGTGCGCGCGCTCGTCAGCGACGAGCTCCGGGGCTCGTTCGACCTGCGCAGCGACGGCGGGACGCGCGCCGAGGTCGTGTTCCCGGGATGACGAGGACGCAAGAGGTGCTCATCTTCGTCCGCCGCGGCGACGATTTCCTCGCGCTGCATCGCTCGCCGGAGAACGACGCGTACTGGCACAGCGTCGCCGGCGGCGTCGAGGAGGGCGAGACGTACTCGGCCGCGGCCGTCCGCGAGCTGCGCGAGGAAACGGGCCTGGTCGCGGAGCCGCAGCCGCTCGGGAACACGTTCGACTACGGCGGTATCAGGGTCGAGTGCTTTCTCGTCGACGCACCGGCCGAGTGGGAGCCCGAGCTCGACTGGGAGCACGACGACTACCGGTGGTGCAGCCCGGCCGACGCAGCCGACCTCATGCACTGGCCGGAGCCGGCAGCCGTGCTGCGAGGCTTTGCCGCGTGACCACCCTTCTAGGTAGACGCGCGCGAAGTGGGTGCTCCCTCTCCCACCCCACCAGCCGTCAGGCTACGGGGGAAACCGTGACGCGTCCGTCCCGGCTTGGCGGCGAATGTCTCGCGTGATCGAGCCGGCGCCGCCCTACCGTGGTGAAGGGCCGCACGCGCTCTGGCACGTGAGCGAGGTCGCCGCGATCGTGCGCTTCGAGCCGCACCACCGTCCGAGCCACTCCCTCGATGAGCCGCTCGTATGGGCGGTCGATACGCGCCACCTGCCGCTGTACTGGTTTCCGCGCGATTGCCCCCGCGCGACCTTCTGGGCGAATTCGGGCACGACCGGCCAGGACGTCGCGACGTTTCTCGGCGGGGATCGCACCCGGCGCGTGCACATCGTGGAGCCCGTGTGGCTCGAGCCCATGCGAACGACCCGAGTTCTCGCCTACCGGCTGCCCGAGCCGACGTTCGAGCGTTGGGACCGGTTCTGGATCTCGCGCTCCGCGGTCGAGCCGCTAGAGCTCGTCGAGCTCGGCGATCTCGTCGACCGGCACGCGAAAGCGGACATCGAGCTCGCGGTCGACGACGACCTGGCGGCACTGTGGCAGCGCGTGATCGCGTCGACGCTCGACTTCAGCGGCATTCGGCTTCGCAATGCGACGATGGCCGCATGAGGATCCTCGTTGCCGAAGACGAGACGATCATCCGTCTCGATCTCACGGAGATGCTCGTTCGCGCCGGGTTCGAGGTGTGCGCCGAGGCGCGCGACGGCGAAGAGGCGGTCGCGCTCGCGCGATCCGAGGAGCCCGACCTTGCGATCATGGACGTGAAGATGCCGAACGTGGACGGGATCGAGGCCGCGCGCCGGATCCTGGACGAGCGCCCCATCCCGATCGTGATGCTCACCGCCTACGGTCAGGATGAGCTCGTCTCCCGTGCCGTCGAGGCGGGGGTGTTCGGCTATCTCGTGAAGCCGTTCCGCGAACAGGATCTTCTGCCGGCGATCGCGGCCGCGCGTGCCCGCCACGACGAGCTGCAAGCGGTGCGCGAGGAAGCTGAGTCGCTCGCCGAGGCGCTCGCTTCGCGCAAGGTGATCGAGCGGGCAAAAGGCCTCCTGATGGAGAAGGAGCATCTTTCCGAGCAGGACGCGTTCGCCCGGCTGCGCAAGGCGAGCCAGGTGTCGGGGCGGCCCTTGAAGGTGATCGCGGAAGCGGTCGTGGCGACGCTCGGGGCCGAGAGTTGAGCGAGCACCCGAATGCTGCGCTCACGCGAAGGTTGTTCGACGCGTTCGGCCGCGATCCCAAGGTCATCGCCGCCGCGTTCACGCGTGACGTCGTCTGGCGTGTCCCCGGCGACACGGTCATGAGCGGCGAGTACCGCGGCCCGCGCGCGGTCGTCGAGTTCCTCCGGCGAACCGGCACGGAGACTGACGGGACATACCGCAGTCGCTTGCACACGGTGGTGGCAGACGATCAATGGGGTCTCGCCGTCTATCGCGCGTTCGGCACCCGCAACGGAATCGACCTCGACGTCGACCAGGCGCTCGTCATCCGCTTCGCCGATGGACGTTTGGCCGAGGTCACGGCAGTGCCGCTCGACGCGGCGTTCGATGCGTTCTGGGCCTGAGCCGTTCGACCACCCCGATGTGCAGGCGCTCGCGTGTGCACAGCAGGAGGAGATGCGCGGTCTCTATAGCGGCGAGGCCGACATCGGGCCGGCGCGGGACGCGGCAATGTTCGTCGAGCCCGACGGCGTCTTTCTCGTGATCCGCGAGGACGACGGTGCTGCGGTCGCGTGCGGCGGGATCGCGCGCTTCGACGGCGAGCGCGCGGAGTTGAAGCGCATGTATGTCGTTCCGGAACGGCGCGGTCGCGGCCTCGGACGGCGAGTGCTCCTCGACCTCGAGGCAGAGGCGCGTCGGCTGGGCTACCGCGGTCTCGTGCTCGAGACCGGCGACCGCCAGCCGGAAGCGCTTGGCCTGTACGAGTCATCGGGGTATGAGCGGATTCCGTGCTACCCGCCGTACGATTTACGCGCGCTCAGTCTGTGCTTCGAAAAGCGCCTCCCACCGCTCCAGTAGCGCCGTGAGCGCATCGCGCGCGAGCTTGTGTGCCGCCAGGAGGTCGACGTCGGACCAGTTGTCGGCGAGCTTCACCTCCAGCTCCGCGACCTCTGCCTCGCGTGCCGCGATGTCCGCCTCGATCCGATCGAGCTCCGCCGGCCGCGGCCGCGACTTGGGTGCCGCCTTTGCCTTCGGAGCCTTCCCGGGCTTTGGCTCGGGTGCCACGGCACGCGCCGACCGCTCGTCGCGCCGGCGGAGCATCTCGGCCCAGCCGCCGTCGTAGCCGTGCAGCTCGCCGTCCTCGATCGCGAGCGTCCGCTCGGCGATCGCGTCGAGGAGTGCGCGGTCGTGCGACACGAGCAGCACGGTTCCCGGGAACGCGTCGAGCGCAGCCTCGAGCGCCTCGCGGCTGTCCAGGTCGAGATGGTTCGTCGGCTCGTCGAGCACGAGGAAGTTCGCGCCCGACGCAACCGTGACGGCCAGGGCAAGACGCCGCCGCTCGCCGCCCGAGAGAACGGTGACCGGCTTCTCGTGCTCGGTCCAGCCGGAGAAGAGGAAGCGTCCGAGGAGCGTCTGCGCGTCGGGGCGCGATAGGCCCGTCATCGTCTGGACGCACTGCAGCACGGACCCCCGCGTGTCGAGCTCCATCTCCTGCTGCGAGAAATATCCGATCTTCACGCCGTGTCCGATCCGGATGCCACGCTCGTTCACGATCGCCTCGAGCAGCGTCGTCTTGCCGGAGCCGTTCGGCCCCACGAGCGCAACGTGCTCGCCGCGCTCGAGCGCGAACGTTGCGTCGCGGAGAAGCACGCGCTCGCCGATGCGCAGCTCGACACCGTCAGCTTCGACGACGGTTCGTCCGCTGCGCGCGGGCTTGAGGAACTCGAAGCCGAGCGTTCGCTGGCGTCGGCTCAACAGTGCGACCTCGCCCGCCGCCACCGAGCGTTCCTGCTGGAGCCGGCCGATGTGAGTGAGCTTCGCCTGCGCCTGCTTCGCCTTGTCCTTCTTGTACCGGAAGCGTTCGACGAAGCGCTCGAGCCGCGCGATGTCCGCGGTTGCGCGCGCGACCTCCTTCTGCGCATGCAACGCACGGGCGGCCTTCTCGCGCCGCCACACGTGCCAGGGGCCCGGGAAGAAGGTGGCGCGGCCGGCCGTGAGCTCGAGCGTCGCAGTCGTCACCGCTTCGAGGAACCAGCGGTCGTGGGCGACGAGGATCACCGCTGCATCGAGCGACTGCAGCTCACGCTCCAGCCACTCGAGGCTCGCGACGTCGAGGTGGTTGGTCGGCTCGTCCAGGAGCAGGAGCTCGGGGTCGCCGCCGAGCGCGCGGGCCAGCGAGGCGCGCGTCAGCTCGCCACCCGAGAACGTGCGCAGCTGCCGGTCGAGATCGGCGTCGGCGAAGCCGAGGCCGCGGAGTACGGAGGTTGCTCGGTCGCGCCAGCCGTACCCGCCCGCGTGCTCGAGGCGCGCCTGCGCCTCCGCGTACCTGTTCAACGTCGCCTGGTCGTGCGTCCCGGTCGCCATCGCCTGCTCGAGCTCCTCGAGCTCGCGTTCGAGCGCGACGAGGTCGCGTGCCCCGGAGAGGACGTACTCCCGCACGGTCAGCTCCTGGTCGAGCGGCGGCCGCTGATCGTGGAGAGCGACCCGGGTCCCCTTCTCGAAGGCGAGCTCGCCGCCGTGCTTCTCGGTCTCGCCGGCCAGGATGCGGAGCAGCGTCGTCTTCCCGGCGCCGTTCGGGCCGGAGAGCGCGACGCGGTCGCGCCGCTCGACGCTGAAGGAGACGCCGTCGAAAAGGAACGACCCGGCGAGCTCCTTTCGGAGGTTGGAGGCGATCACGACGGCCATGCAGCACCAAGGGTAGTGCGGCGCATATCGTTCCCCCCGGTGGCCAAGCCAGACATCGAACAGCTTTCGATCGACACCATGAGGACGCTCGCCATGGACTCCGTCCAGCAGGCGAACGCCGGGCACCCGGGAACCGCGATGGCGCTGGCTCCGCTCGCCTACCTCCTCTACACGGAGGTCATGGATCACAACCCGGCCAACCCGCAGTGGCCCGACCGTGACCGGTTCGTCCTCTCAGCCGGCCACGCGTGCATCCTCCAATACTCCGCGCTCCATCTCGCGGGCTACAACCTTTCGCTCGAGGAGCTGAAGCGCTTCCGGCAGTGGGAGTCGCTCACGCCGGGCCATCCCGAGGTGCACCACACGCCCGGCATCGAGGCGACGACCGGGCCGCTGGGACAGGGATTCGCGAACGGCGTCGGCTTCGGCATCGCCGAGCGCTTCCTCGCCGAGCTCTTCAACCGGCCCTACGACGAGATCGTCGACCACCGGACGTACGTCATCTGCTCCGACGGCGATCTCATGGAGGGCGTCTCGAACGAGGCGGCGTCGATCGCGGGAACGCTTGGCCTCGGGAAGCTCATCTATTTCTACGACGACAACCACATCACGATCGACGGCACGACGTGGATCTCGTTCACCGAGGACCGCGGCGCCCGCTTCGAGGCGCAGGGCTGGCACGTGCAGCACGTGCAGGACGTCAACAATCTCGGCGAGCTGCGCAAGACGATCGCGAACGCGCAGGCGGAGATCTCCAAGCCGTCGCTCATCATCGTCCACTCGCACATCGCGTATCCCGCGCCGCACGCGATGGACACGGCAAAGGCGCACGGATCGCCGCTCGGCGAGGAAGAAGTCCGCGCGACGAAGGTGGCGCTCGGGTGGGACCCGGACAAGAAGTTCTTCGTTCCAGAGGAAGTCGTTGCGCACATGAACGGGGTCGAGCGCGGGATCGCACTGGAGGGGGCTTGGCAGCAGAAGCTGAGCGCCTGGTCGGCGAAGTACCCCGGCATGCGCGAGCGCTGGGACCAGGCGCAGATCCGCAAGCCGCTGCCGGGGTGGGTGGAGGCGCTGCCGCATTTCGAGCCCGGCGAGGGCTTCGCGACGCGCGACGTCGGCGCCAAGGTGATGGAGGCGATCAAGCAGTACACGCCGACGATGGTCGGCGGAGCGGCCGATCTCGTCGAGTCGACGAAGACGGAGTTCAAGGGCGGCGGCCTCTTCAGCGCGACGCATGCCGGCCGCAACATCGCTTTCGGCATCCGTGAGTTCGCGAGCGGCGCGATCGTCAACGGCATCTCGCTGCATGACGGGATGCTGAAGCCGTACAGCTCGACGTTCCTCATCTTCAGCGACTACCAGCGCAACGCCGTGCGCCTCGCGGCCCTGTCGAAGCTGCAATCGCTCTTCCTGTGGACGCACGACTCCGTCGGCCTCGGCGAAGACGGTCCGACGCATCAGCCGATCGAGCAGTACGCGTCGCTGCGGGCGATCCCAAACTTCTGGTTCATCCGTCCCGCGGACGCAACCGAGACCGTCGGCGCGTGGAAGGTCGCGCTCGAGCGTGAGGACGGCCCCGTTGGAATGGCGCTGACGCGACAGAAGGTGCCGACGCTGGACGGGACGACCGTCGAGGGCGTCGCGCGCGGTGCGTACGTCGTCCTCGACAGCGACGACGCGCCCGAGCTGATCCTCCTCGCGACAGGCTCCGAGGTGTCGGTGGCGATTGAGGCGGCAAAGCAGCTCGACGTCCCGACGCGGGTCGTCTCCATGCCGTGCTGGGAACTCTTCGAGTCGCAGCCGGCGGACTATCGCGAAGAGATCCTGCCTGCCGACGTCAAGGCGCGCGTCTCGATCGAGGCGGGCGTGAAGCTCGGGTGGAAGCAGTGGGTCGGCGACGAAGGCGACTCGATCTCGATCGAACACTTCGGCGCGTCCGCCCCCGGCAACGTCGTGCTGGAGAAGTTCGGCTTCACCGCCGACAACGTCGTCGCGCGTGCGCTCGCGCTGCGCGAACGCGTGTCGTGAACGTCGCAGTGGCATTCGACCATCGCGGCGTCCACCTACGCGACGTGATCCTCGAGACGCTCCGCGCCAACGGCCACGAGATCGTCGACCTCGGCACCGACACCGACGCCGTACGCATCGACTATCCCGACAAGGCGCGCGAGACCGGCGAGGCGATCCTCGACGGCCGTGCCGAGCGCGCCGTCCTCGTCTGTGGCTCCGGTGTCGGCGCTGCGGTTGCGGCCTGCAAGATGGCCGGGATCCGCGCGGCGATCTGCCACGACGGATATTCCGCGCACCAGGGCGTCGAGCACGACGACATGAACGTGCTGTGCCTTGGCTCCGAGGTGATCGGCCCGAGTCTCGCCGCCGATCTCGTGCGCATCTTCCTCGGGGCGACCTTCATCGGCACCGGCCGGTACGTGGAGAGACTGAAGAAAGTCGAAGCAATGGAAAGGGCGATGGCGAATGGCTGACTCGAAATTGGACGAGCTCTCCAAGCGCGGCCAGTCCGTGTGGATCGACTACCTCTCGCGCGACATGCTCGAGGAGGGCGAGCTGGCGCGCATGATGCGCGAGGACGCAGTCGTCGGTGTCACCTCCAACCCGACGATCTTCCAGAAGGCGATCTCGCACGGCCACCGTTACGACGAGCAGATCAAGCAGCTCCTCGAACAGGAGGCCGATGCGAAGGAGATCTTCCTCCAGCTCTCGGCGCGCGACGTCGAAGCGGCCCTCGACCTGCTCGCGCCCGTCCACGAGAAGACCGGCTACGACGGCTTTGTCTCGTGGGAGGTCGACCCGACGCTGGCCTACGACCGTGAGGGGACCTTCGCCGAGGCGATGCGCCTGCACGCCTGGCTCGACCGTCCCAACCTGTACGTGAAGATCCCGGCCACGAAGCCCGGCCTCGGCGCGATCGAGGACTGCGTCGCGCATGGGAAGAACATCAACGTGACGCTGATCTTCTCCCTGCAGCGCTACGCCGAGGTGGCCGAGGCGTACCTCCGCGGGCTCGAGCGTCTCGTCGCCGGCGGAGGCAGCCCGAAGGGCGTCTACTCCGTGGCGAGCTTCTTCGTTTCGCGCGTCGACACCGAGACCGACAAGCGCCTCGACGCGATCGGCTCGAAGGACGCACTTGCCCTCCGCGGCAAGCTTGCGGTCGCGAACGCGAAGCTCGCGTACGAGCACTATCGGGAGACGTTCTCCGGGCCGCGCTGGGAGTTCCTCGCCGGCAAGGGCGCGAACCCGCAGCGCTGCCTGTGGGCGTCCACCTCGACGAAGAACCCTGCGTACCGCGACGTCCTCTACGTCGAGGAGCTGATCGGTCCCGAGACGGTGAACACGATGCCGGAGGAGACGATCAGCGCGTTCCAGGATCATGGCGACGTGCGCGGCGACACGGTCATGAAGGGTGTCAAGAAGGCGCACGTGCTTCTCGACGACCTCGCGACGGCCGGAGTCGACTACGACGACGTGACCGAGACGCTCGAGCTCGAGGGCGTGCAGAAGTTCGCCGACTCGTTCGCCGAGCTGCTCGCCGGCGTGACCGAGAAGCGCGAGGCGCTCGCCCCGGCCTAGATGACAGAGCGCACCGACCTCATCGACCGCATCTGGGAGCGCGACCCGACGGTCTGGACCGGAGCCGACGAGGCGAAGTGGCTCGGCTGGCTCGACGAGCCGCGCCGCATGCGGGAACGCGTCGAGGAGCTCCGCTCCTTCGCCGCTGCGGCAACGGATGACGGCCTCGACACCGTCGTGCTCCTGGGTATGGGAGGCTCGAGCCTTGCACCCGAGGTGCTACGGCGCACGTACTCCGCGCGCTCGTTGCACGTGCTCGACACGACGCATCCGACGGCCATCCGCGCGCTCGAGGAGCAGCTCGATCTCGAGCGCACGCTCTTCGTATCCGCGTCGAAGTCGGGCTCGACGCTCGAGACCCGATCGCACTCGGACTACTTCTGGAAGAAGACCGGCAACGGCGCGCAGTGGGTTGCGATCACCGATCCCGGCTCGCAGCTCGAGGCACTCGCGAAGGAGCGCAGCTTCCGCGGCGTCTTTCACGGTGAGCCGACGATCGGCGGCCGCTATTCCGCGCTCTCGCCGTTCGGGATGGTCCCCGCAGCGCTCGTCGGGATCGACGTCGACGCGCTGCTCGAGAGCGCGGAGCGCATGGCCGAGCGCTGCCGCAGCGACGAGGGCAATCCCGGCTACGCGCTCGGCGCCGGGTTCGGCTCGGGCTGGAGCGAGGGGCGCGACAAGATCTGCATCGCCGACACCGATGGCGGCTTCGGCCTCTGGGCGGAGCAGCTCATCGCCGAGTCGACCGGCAAGCTCGGCAAGGGTCTCGTGCCCGCGCCGGGCGAGTCGCCGGAAGGCCCCGACCGTCAGTGGGTGGTGCCCGATCTCGATGGTGCGGCGACGCTCGGTGGCGAGTTCTTCCGCTGGGAGTTCGCGGTCGCCGTCGCTGCGACGTGGCTCGAGATCAATCCGTTCGACCAGCCCGACGTCCAGGCGGCAAAGGACAAGACGAACGACGTCCTTGCGACCGGTCACGACCCGTCGCTCGAGCCCGAGGGGTCGATCGACGAGCTCGCCTCGCAGGCGCGTGCGGGCGACTACGCCTGCGTTCAGGCATTCGTCGCGCCGTCGGAGGAGCACGACCGCCTCATCGCGCGCATCGCAGGCGAGCTCCGGTCGCGCACCGGCTGCGTCGTCACGCACGGCTACGGCCCGCGCTACCTCCACTCCACGGGGCAGCTGCACAAGGGCGGCCCGAACACGGGCCTCTTCCTGCAGGTCGTCGACGACGGCGGCGAGGAGCTCGCGATTCCCGGCAAGCCGTTCGGCTTCCGCCGGCTGATCCGCGCGCAGGCGGCCGGCGACTTCGAGTCGCTCAAGGAGCGCGGCCGCCGTGTCGCGCGCATCCACATGGAGGAGAGCTGATGCAATTGGGGATGGTCGGTCTCGGCCGGATGGGCGCGAACATGACGGAGCGCCTGCGCGCGGCCGGTCACGACGTCGAGACGTTCGACCCCAACGTCGAGTCGACCGCCTCGTCGCTCGAGGAGCTCGTGCAACAGCTCGACGCGCCACGGTCGGTCTGGTTGATGGTGCCGGCGGCTCTCGTGGACTCGATCGTGAGCGAGCTCGCGTCGCACCTCTCGAAGGACGACACGATCATCGACGGCGGCAACTCGTACTACATCGACGACCTCCGCCACTCGCGCGCGCTACGCGAGCGGAGCATTCACTACGTGGACGTCGGTGTCAGCGGCGGCGTCTGGGGTCGCGAGCGCGGCTACTGCATGATGATCGGTGGCGACGACGAGGCGGTCGGTCGCCTCGTGCCTGTGTTCGAGGCTCTTGCGCCGGGAGTTGCAGCCGCCGCACGCACCCCGGGCCGCGAGGGCGACCCGGCGCCCGAGGAGCAGGGGTGGCTTCATTGCGGCCCGTCAGGCGCGGGCCACTTCGTGAAGATGGTCCACAACGGGATCGAGTACGGCCTCATGCAGGCCTACGCCGAGGGTCTCAACGTCCTCAAGCACGCGAACATCGGTCTGCATGAGCAGGAGAAGGACGCCGAAACGACACCGCTCCGCGACCCCGATCACTACAAGTACGAGCTCGACGTTGCCGCGGTCAGCGAGGTCTGGCGCCGCGGTTCCGTGATCTCGTCATGGCTGCTCGACCTCACCGCCCAAGCGCTCAGCACCTCGCCGAACCTGGATGAGTATGCAGGCCATGTGAGTGATTCGGGTGAGGGTCGGTGGACGGTTCAAGCCGCGGTCGATGAAGGCGTGCCGGCGCCCGTCCTGGCGGCGTCGCTTTTCAACCGCTTCGCGTCGCGCGGCGAGGCGGATTGGGGCGATCGCGTCCTCTCCGCAATGCGTCATGCGTTCGGCGGGCACCTCGAGAAGAGCCCGGAACAGTGAGCGAGACCAGCGCGCAGCACCACGACAACCCGCTCCTCGAGGGGCTCTCCTTCCGGCGCACGCCGGATCCGTGCGCGCTCGTCATCTTCGGCGCCTCCGGCGACCTCACGCACAAGAAGCTGATGCCGGCGCTGTACTCGCTCGCCTTCCGCCAACTGCTGCCGCCCCGCTTCGCCATCATCGGCGTCGCACGAACCGAGGGCGACGACGGCTCCTGGCGCGAGGAGATGAAGCAGGCAGTCCAGCAGCATTCGCGCGATGCGTTCAGGCAGGACGTGTGGGACGGGCTGGCGGCGAACATGCACTACACCGCGACCGACTTCGCCGACGAGGGGGGCGAGGGGAAGCTCGAAGAGCTCGTCGAACGCTGTGACCGGGAGTGCAACCTCGGTGGCAATCGCGTCTACTACCTCGCCGTGCCGCCGCCCGCGTTCCCGTCGATCGTCGAGGCGCTCGGAAAGCGCCGCAGCGCGACCGGCTGGACGCGGCTGATCGTCGAGAAGCCGTTCGGCCACGATCTCGCGTCGGCCCGTGAGCTGAACACGATGCTCTGGGCGCACTTCGACGAGAGCGAGATCTTCCGCATCGACCACTACCTCGGCAAGGAGACGGTCCAGAACATGCTGGCACTGCGGTTCGCCAACGGCGTGTTCGAGCCGATCTGGAACCGGCAGTTCATCGACCACGTCCAGATCACGGTCGCCGAGTCGATCGGCATCGAAGGCCGCGCCGGCTACTACGAGAGCGCCGGCGCGATCCGCGACATCTTCCAGAATCATCTGCTGCAGCTGCTCGCACTCACGGCGATGGAGCCGCCGATCGACTTCAAGTCCGACTCCGTGCACAGCGAGAAGGTGAAGGTGCTGAAAGCGCTGCACACGCCCGGCCCGAAGTCGGTCGTGCGCGGCCAGTACGGCCGAGGCTTCGTCGAGGGCGAGGAGGTTCCCGCGTACCGCGAGGAGCAGGACGTCGCATCCGACTCGATGACCGAGACGTTCGTCGCCGCGAAGCTCTTCGTCGACAACTGGCGGTGGGCCGATACGCCGTTCTACGTGCGCATGGGCAAGCGGCTCGCGCGACGCGAGACCACGATCGCCATCCAGTTCAAGCGTGCGCCGCATCCGCCGTTCGAGGAGACCGCGGCGGAAGGGCTGCGCCCGAACGTCCTGCTCGTGCACGTGCAGCCGGATGAAGGCGTGTCGCTCGCGATCGGCGCGAAGGTCCCCGGTCAGGGCATGACGATCCGCACCGTGCACATGGACTTCCTCTACGGCGGCGCGTTCCGGACGGGGATGCCGGAGGCGTACGAGCGCCTGATTCTCGACACGATGCTCGGCGACGGGACGCTGTTCACGCGTTCCGACGAGGTGGAGGAGCAATGGCTCCTCGTCGATGCGATCGTTGCGGCCTGGCAACGCGACCGGCCGGCGTTCCCGAATTACGCCGCCGGGACGTGGGGGCCGCCGAGCTCCGAGGAGTTGCTGCGGCGGGACGGCCGGTCATGGCGTCGGAATTAGCGGCATCGAGCTGGACCGGCGCGGACGTCCGGCTCGCCGACGTCGACCGCGCGATCGCGCAGCTGCGTGCCGCCACTGCAACCGAGGACGGCCAGCCGAGCCTGCGCACGAGCGTCATGACGCACATTGCGTGGGTCCCCGAGGGATGGGTCGATCGGGCGCGCTCGGCATTGAGCGGCATGGCCGAGCGGCATCCGTCGCGCACGATTCTGCTTCTGCCGGAGCCGAACGCGGGCTCGGAGGGCATCGACGCGACCGTGTCGCTCGAGTGTTACGCGGTGCCCGGCGTCGAGCGCGAGGTGTGCTCCGAGGTGATCGAGTTGCGGCTGCGGGGTCTCCGCGCGAAGGCGCCGGCAAGCATCGTCGAGCCGCTCCTCATCTCCGACCTGCCCGTCTTTCTCCGTTGGCGCGGCGAGCCGCCGTGGGGCGCGCAGGAGCTCGACCAGCTCGTCGGCGTCACCGATCGCCTCATCGTCGACTCGACCGAGTGGGACGACCTCCCGTTTCCCTATCGGAACCTGGCAGGGCTGTTCGACCGGGACGCGGTCTCCGACATCGCCTGGGCGCGCACGTCGCGCTGGCGAACGCTGCTCGCGTCCCTCTGGCCCGACATCGCCGGTGTCGGAGTCGTCCGCGTCACCGGGACGAACGCGCAGGCGCTGCTCATCGCCGGCTGGCTGCGCTCGCGGCTCGGTCGTGACGACATCGAGCTCGAGCACGTCGAGGCCGAGCGGCTGGTGGGGATCGAGCTCGACGGAGAGCCCGCTCCGTTCCCGCCTGGCGACCCGCCGATACCGAGTGACGTCCTCTCGGACGAGCTCGACCGCTTCACGCGCGACCCGATCTACGAGGCCGCGGTGCTAGCGACCTTGCAATGACGCAAGGTGCGCGCGGAACCCGGCGCCGAACGCCGTCGGCGTGCCGTCGTAGCCGCTGATCAGCGCGGGGCCGCTGTTGCAGTTCCACGTGTCCCATGTCCAGCCGAGGTAGGAGACTCCCATCGCGTCGGCCCACGGCATGTACCTGTCGATGAAGCCGTGCCCGCAGTCGTTCTCGCCCAGCTCGCCGGTGACGACTGGGACGACAGCTGCGACGGGTTTCACGGTTGTGTTCCAGCACGGCACCGTGTTGCACGTCGCAAAGTTGTAGAGGTGGAAGGAGGCGATCAGCTGATGCAGCGGGTCGCGGGGACGCCAACGCAGCCAACCGGAGAGATCGTTCGACCAGGCAAGGCCGCCCAACATGAGCGGCTGCATGCCCCCGGCCGACCGCACCGCGTTCACGAGTCGCTGCATGCCCGCCCATTGCCCGCATCCGTCGCGCCAGCAGCGCCAGCTGACGTCGTGCGGCTCGTTGTACAGGTCGAAGATCACGTTCCGATTGCTGCGGAACGTGCGCGCCACCGATCTCCAGAATGCGGGCGAGTGGTCCGCGTCGGGCATCTGCTCTTGGCCGGTCGCGCGCTGTGACCCGGGCGCGTTCCAGTGCAGGTCGAGGATCGCAGTCAGGCCCGCGGCGTTGAGCCTGGAGACGAACGCCTTCACGAACGAGCGGTATGCGCCGCCGCCGTACTGTGCCTTCACGCCGTTGATGCCGAGCCAGCAGTCCTCGTTCAGCGGCACGCGGACGGCGTCGATCCCCCACGTCTTCATCGCCGAGATCGACGCGGCGTCGACCGGCCCGTCCGAAAAGCCCCAGCCCTGCACGCAGGCGTACTCGAGGCCCGACCGGTTCACGCCGAGCAGGCGCACCGTCTTGCCGGCGTCGTTCACCAGAAGGTTTCCGCTCACGCGAATGCCTGCCGCGGCCGACGCAGGCAGAGCGAGCACGATGACCAGGACGAGGACGCGCAACCTAGGATGAAGAGTCGTGATCGACCTGCATTCTCACGTCCTGCCCGGGGTCGACGACGGCGTGAAGACGATCGCCGGGAGCCTCGACCTGCTCCGCGCGGCGCACGACGACGGCATCCGGCAGATCGCTGCCACCCCCCACGTCCGGGAGGACTATCCGACCTCGCCGAGGGAGATGGAGCTCCTGGTTGCCGAGGTGTGCGGCGCCGCGCGCGAGGCCGCCATCCCGGTCGAGGTGTTGCCCGGAGGAGAGCTCGATCTCGAGTACGCGGCGCGGCTCGACGACGCCGATCTCCGTCGCTTCGGCCTGGGTGGCAACGCCTCGCTTCTCCTCCTCGAGTTCCCGTACTTCGGGTGGCCGCTGCAGCTGCCCGACGTCGTGTTCGACCTCCAGCTCCGGGGGTTCCGCATTGTGCTCGCGCATCCCGAGCGAAATGCCGACGTCCAGCACGACCCGGAACGGCTCCGCCCGCTCGTGGACGGCGGCGTCGTCGTGCAGCTGACGGCCGCGTCGCTCGACGGCCGGCTCGGCGGAGCGCCGCGCACCGCCGCGAAGCGACTGCTCGACGCACGCCTCGCCCATCTGCTGGCCAGCGACGCGCATGCGCCGGACGTGCGCTCTGTCGGCCTCTCGGGCGCTGGGGTGGCAGCTGGCGACGCCGTGCTCGCGCACTGGCTCACCGACGACGTTCCGGCTGCGCTCCTCGCCGGTGCCGCTCTACCCGACCGGCCGGAATCGCCGCGTCGGCGGCTGTTACGCCGTTAGCTTCAGCGTGGCGATCATCTTCGCGAACGTCGGCGCATCGGCCGCATAGCGCGCTGCCGTCGTCGTGAAGGTGAAGGTGTAGGCGGTCGCCCCGCCGTCGACGACGTACTGGACCTGCGTGAGCTTCACGCCGTTGGCCGCGTGGCTGGCGGTCAGCTTCACGGCCTTCCCGGCGGGGAGCGTGACGAGACTCGCGGTCGGGGCGACGCCCGCCGACGACGCGAGCTCGAGCTTGAGGTCGGTCTCCCACTGCGTCATGGTCCGGGCGCCGCGACCCGAGGACGTAATCTCGACAACGTTCGTGCCCGTGGACTTGTTCATGTAGATGAACGTCGCGATGCTGTCCTTGAGCGTCTGATGCACCCAACCCGTCGGAACGCCCAGGCTGAACCCGGTGCCGCTGAAGGAGTGCAGACCGCTCATCGAGGCCGTGGCCGTGGCGGTCTTCTTGGGCGCCGTCGCCGTCTTCGGCGTCGACGTCGTCCCGCCGATGATCGAGAACTTCGGCGCGGCGACGACGAGCTTTACGGGGTCGGACCACGACATCTGCTGTGCGCCTGTCGGCAGCGAGTAGTCGAAGCCTCGCACGCGGTAGTACCACGTTCCCGGGCCGACCGGAAGCACCACCGAGGTCGACGAGGTGAGCATTCCAGGCGTCCCCGTGGACGCCAGCTCCGGATTGAACGGGTATGAGGTCTTGCTCCACTGCACTTCGTAGACCTCCGCGCCGAGCGCCGGCGTCCAGGAGACGAGCGGCTGCCCGTAGAAGGAGGTCGTGTGGAGTGCCGACGTGAGGCGACCGTCGGAGGACAGGCCGGTTGCGAAGAGCTGGCCACCGGCGACGAGCGACGGCTCGCTCTCCTTGCCGAAACGCATGACGCGGCCCGCTGCGCAGACGTCCTGCGGCAGCTCGGCGTCCTGATACACGAAGCCTCCGCTGCTGCGGACGACGGGCTCGCCGAAGCCGTGCCCGAATTTGAGCCCGATCGCGAGCGTGACTGAGGTGCCGCTGATCGCCGTGATGGTCGCGATCTCCTGCGTTGCCCCGGTGCCGATCGTGATGACGTCGCCCGGATTGAGCCCGCTCGTGTCCTGCAGCTGGAGCACCAAGTCGCCTGTCTTGGCGCCGGCGGCTGCGACGCTCGTCGATACCGAGCCCTGCGATCCGGCGATCACGCCGACGACGGTCCAGTAGTACCCGCTCGACGGCCAATTCGTGTCCCAGAGGTCGGTGGGGGCGCCAGTGCGTCCGTTCACTGTCACGCCACCGCCGCCCGACGGCGCCGGCGCCGCGGAGGACGACGAAGGGACGGTGCCGGCCGGAGCCGTCGGCGTGGTGTCGCCTGGTGCATTGGGGACGGAAGTCGTCGGGCCTGCATCCGGAGCGGATTCGCTCGTCGTGATGGTGTCGCCGTCGTACGTGTACGACGTGGGCTCGACCCCGTCACCCAGGTACGCGGACCGCGCTGACGCGACGCCGGCTGGGCTGGCCGGGAGTGCGAGCGGGCCCATCGGCCGCGGCGCATATGCGGGCGATCCGATGACGGCGCTCGTGTACACGCGGTTCAGGCACTGCTTGTCCGTGAACACATACATCCGGTACAGCTCGACGGTCTTTCCGTCGTTCGTCTGGTTCCCCGTCCAGAGGAAGCCCGGCATCAGCCGGTGTGCCGGCGAGCCGGGACTGCCGTTCGAGAAGATGTCCGAGACGGTGCCGACGAGCGTGATCGGGCCGCCCGTGACTGCGGGATTCGTGGACGTGTAGATCGGGCTCCACGCGCCGTGCGTCACCGCAGGAATGCCGTTCAGTGCCGCGCTGCCGTTCAGCGTGACAAGGGCTCGCAGCGCGCGGATGCGCCAGCGCACCGTGCCGGTCCAGTTCGCGGTTTGATGGAAGGTGTAGAACTCGCGCTCGTCGAGCGTGTTCGTCGCGGAGAACTCCGTCTTGTGCGCGTCGATCAGCCATACCTGGTAGCCGGCCGCGCCTTCGACCGGCGTCCAGCGCAGTAGGCCCGGGTAGCTCGACAGCGGCGTCGGCGGGGGAGGCGGCACCATGTCGAACCCGAAGTTCGTGCTCCACGGCGTCGACCCATCCGGCAGCACGGCGCGTACGCGCGCATAGAGCGCGTACGGAGTGCCCGTGATCCACGGAAGCGTGACCGGCGGCGCCTCGACCGGCGTCAGTGCCTGCTGGTCGTCGTAGACGACCGAGTTGTCCCGGAACGTGTCGCTGAGCGAGAGCTGGAACTCATAGTGGAGCGCCCCCGGCACCGGGTTCCACGCGAACGACGGCGTGCGCGGGAAGCTCGTCTTCTGCGGCTCATCCGCGCGCAGGAGGAAGCCGTGCAGGCCCGTCGGGCCGGTATCTGCCGAGCGGGCGCTGCCCGCCGCGACGGAGATCGTCAGCAGGGCGACAAGCAGCATGAGGAGGCGGGCGGCGCGCATCGTCTCCTGTGTGTGTCGGCAGTCGTGGAGCCGTGCGACTCCCTCAGATGGGGGATGCGAGCAAGGCTCCGGCGGCCAACACGAGCGAATCCGACCCGGGAGGCCCGACGAGCTGCACGGAGGCCGGCAGACCGCCCTCCGCCGGCCCGCACGGGAGCGCGAGACCGGGCCAGCCGAGCGAGTCGAACGGGAACGTCAGCGAGATCCCGCGCTCGCGGATCGTCAGCTCGTCGGCGTCCGCCGGTGGAGCGACGAAGGGGATGGTCGGGGTCACGAGCAGGTCGATTGCCTGCGTTGCCTCGTCGCAGCGGTCGCGATACTCCGCTCGGAGACGGCGAGCCGTCTCGACCTGCTCATCCGTCACCTGCATGCAGCGTTCGATCTTGCCGCGGACGTTCTCCCCGTACTCGTCCGCCCGCTCGGGGAAGAGACCTCGATGGACGTCCGCGACCTCGCGCATGAAGAGCCGGTACTCGCCTGGCTCGTTCAGCGGCAGGTCGACCGCTTCGCGGTGAGGGAAGAGGGCGAGGGCCTCGGCGACCCGCTCCCGGACAAGTGGGTCGGCGTGCTCGAGCCACGCGAATCCGACGCGCAGCTCGCCCAGCGCCTCGACGTCCACGGGCTCCCAATCCGGGACGAGCGCGCGCATGAGCTCGGCACAGCCCTCGACGGTGGATGCGATCGGGCCGACGTGGTCGTAGCTCGGCGCGAGCGGGAAGCAGCCCTCCGCGGGGACGAGGTCGTATGTCGGTTTGAAGCCGACGACGCCGCACCACGCCGCCGGGATGCGGATCGACCCGCCGGAGTCGGTTCCCAGTGCAAGCTCGACATCGCCTGCTGCGACGGCGGCGGCCGATCCACCGCTCGATCCGCCCGCGAGCCGTCCGGGGTACTCCGGGTTCGGAACCGTGCCGAAGTGCGGGTTCTGCGACGAGATCCCGTACGCGAACTCGTGCAGGTTCGTCTTTCCCGCGACGGCGTACCCGGCTTGCTCGAGGCGCTCGACCGCGGTCGCGCTTCGTCCAGGCACGTGTTCGGCAAAGAGCGCCGAGCCGTAGGTGGTCACGAGCCCCGCGGTATCGAGGAGATCCTTGATCGCTACGTGCGTACCGCGGGGCGGCTCGTCGGGTCGCGCGAGCCAGATGCCCTCCACGGGCGCGACTCTACTTCTTCTTGCTTTTGTGCTTGGCGGGCTTCGGCGCGGCAGCGATCGCAACCTGGCGCGTAATCGCCTGGCCGGCGACGTTTCCGCTCGCCGACATCGGCGTCAGCGTCAGGATGTTGGAGGCGCTCGCTGAGCGCCGGAGGGACGTGAGCATGCCCTTCGGGACTGCAAACCGGACGTCGTTGTTCCCGGCCCGCAGCGAGTAGTTGCCGAGCACCGTCGCGCCGAGCGTTGCGGTCACGGTGCCGGGGCCGCTCGAGTCGACGATCAGCCGGATTGTCGGCGTCTTGGCCGAGAGCTGGAGGAGCTCGGGGCCGAAGACGTCGATGCTCGGGGGAAGGTCGGCGGTCGGGACGGGGACGGATGTGCCCCAGATGGTCGCCGGGGATGGCGGAGGCGACGCGGCGGCCGGCGTGTTCAGGTCGACTGCCACCGAGCTCGTGATCACGAAATCGGCGGCGTCTACGGCCGTTCCGGCGTTCGGGATCGAGAGCCAGCCACGAACGGCGCCCCAATCGCAGGTGTCCCAGGGCACAGTGATCGAGGCGGTGTTGCCGCTGACGTTCAACGCCTGAGGCGTGCTGCCCGGGACGTCCCAGAAGTAGTACGGCTGAGCCGATGTCCCGGCCGGCATCGCGACGCTGATCGAGAGTGTCGCCGCGTAGCAGGCGTGTGAGCCGTCGCCATCACCGCGCTGGAAGGTCATGTAGCGCGCCGACAGATGGTTGACGGGGACCTTGACCGTCCCGAGCGTCGCGCTGATCGTGCCGCCGATGACGGCATCCTGCACAGGCGGGCGTATGGCCGTCAGTGCGGGTACCCCGAAGTTGCCGGTCATGAGGCTCTCTGCGTAGTCGTTGAACTGGGTCGCGAGCGAGCTTCCCTCCGCCGCGATCGCGTTCGAGAGCGCGGTCGTCGCGTCCTGCCCGAGATTGGCGTTGGCGAACGCGTTCAGAATGAAGGTCTTGCCGTACTGATTCGCGAGCTGCTGGAAGAACGCCCAGCGCGCGTAGCCGTCCTCGACGTAGGAGTCCGGGTCGCACATCTGGTGAGCAGCCAACGGGTCCCGACAGTTGAGCGCGATATCCGGGCTTCCGAGTCCGATCACGGGCCCGCTGGAAGGAAAGCCGATGGCCGCGAGGCCGGCCCACTCGTCGGCGCCGTAGACCAGCCATTCGTCCGCCTGGGTCGCCGGAACCCAGGTCCGGAACGCCATGAGGTAGAAGAGGTTGCCGGCGATCGCGCGCTCCTCCTCGGTTGTGAGGTCGAGACCGTCGCTCGTGGCGTAGCCCTGGAGTTGAGTCACCGGCGCGAGCTCGATGTAGCCGGTGCTCGGCGCGGTGAGGGCCTCGGGAATGGCCTGCGACTCCTGGGCGGGTGCCGGGATCAGCAGGTTCGTGATGTAGATGTCGATCTTGCCGTCGAGGTCGGGCGGCGGTGCCGCGTAACCCCATGAGGTCAACACCGAATACATCCGCTCCGCGTACGCGGCGATGTCGCCTGCCTGCGTCTCGGTCGTGTAGTCGGGCTGGAGCGGATCCGTGTCGTAGCTGACGATGAAGTGCGGCGTCACGATCTGGTGGTCTCTGACGGGGCGCGCGGCAGGAGCCGCCCCGGCGAGGACGCCAGCGGCAAAGGCGACGACGAGCGTCACCCCAAGGGCACGGGTAAAGGCCATCCCTCCGGAGATCGGCTCCGGGCCGCTTTGACTTTAGGAGAAGTGGAGGTACAGGAACGCGACTCCGAAGCATCCGGCGAAGAGAAGCCAGAAAACGCCGAAGAGGAGCCAGCCGAGGCGGAGGTTCCTGCGCTCGAGCTCGTCGTCCATCAGAAGGCGAGGTCGAGGGCGAGCGCTACGAAGAGCAGCGCGAGGTACACGAGGGAGTAGTGGAAGAGCAACGCGGCGCGGCGCGGCGTCGTGTCCCGCCGCAGCCGCTCGGCGAGGCCCACGAAGACGGCCCCGAGCGCGAGCGCCGCGACGACGTAGATCGGTCCCGCCCCGCCTGCGGCCCAGGGCAGGAGCGTGACGCCGAGCAGCACGATCGAGTAGAGGACGATCTGCCGCGCCGTCTCGCGCTCCCCGCGGACGACGGGAAGCATCGGCACCTTGGCGTTCGCGTAGTTGTCCTTGATCAGGAGCGCGAGCGCCCAGAAGTGCGGCGGCGTCCACACGAAGACGATGGCAAACAGGATCCACGCGGCGATCCCGAGGTGGCCGGTCGCGGCCGCCCAGCCGACGAGGGGCGGAACCGCGCCGGCGGCGCCGCCGATGACGATGTTCTGCGACGTCGTGCGCTTGAGCCACCGCGTGTACACGAGGACGTAGAAGAGGTTGCCGACGAGCGCCAGCACCGCGGTGAGCAGGTTCACCGCGCCCGCGAGCAGGACGAACGAGAGCGCTGAGAGCGCGAGGCCGAACTCGAGCGCGCGGCTCGGAGCCACGCGGCCCGACGCGACCGGGCGCCGCCGCGTGCGCTCGCCCATGAGCGGGTCGATGTCGCGGTCGAGGACGTGGTTGAGCGCGCTGGCCCCGCCGCATGCGAGTGCGAGCCCGACCGTGGCGGCGACCGCCCGTTCGGTGCCGGGCCAGCCGCGGGCGCCCGCGATCATGCCGCAGAAGCCGGTGACGAGCAGCAGGCTCATGATCCTCGGCTTCGTCAGCGTGACGTAGTCGCGCCAGGCGCCCCACGGAGCCCGGTCCTCCTGCAGGCTCTGCACGACGACGACGAGAAGGGTCGCGAGCGCCAGTGCTGCGAACACGATGTGCGTCGCGCGACCCGGCAGCGCGGCCGCGGCGGCGAACAGCGCGGACGACGCGAGGATTGCCGGCACGAGCCGGCGGTGCGCGAGCCACGCGCAGACGAGCAGCGCGGCGAGCGGTGGCGCGACAAGTGCCGCGATGACTCGATGAGCCGCGCCGAGATGCGCCTCGCCGGAAACGACGGCGAGGACTGCCCCGCAGGCGGCGACGAGTGCACACGCGCGCAGCCACGGCCCGGGCGCCACGCCGGTCACGACGTCTCCTCCGCGAGCCGCAGCCGCAGGTCGCGAAGCGGCCGCGCGCTCGTGACGTACGGGACCGAGTCGAAGTTGTTCGGCGGCGGCGGTGACGTCGTGTACCACTCGAGCGTGTCGGCGAGCCATGGATCGTTGCCGGCGCGCACGCCCATGCGCAACACGTGCGTGCGGTAGACGTTCACGAGGAAGACCGCGACGGCGATCGTCATCACGCCCGATCCGGTCGTCGAGATGAGGTTGTAGGCCTCCCACAACCCGCCGTGGTGGTACGTGTAGACGCGGCGTGGCATCCCCAGCAACCCGAGCATGTGTTGCGGCAGGAACGTGAGGTTGAAGCCGACGAACAGCAGCCAGAAGAACCACTTGCCGAGCCGCTCGTCGAGCATCCGCCCGAACATCTTCGGCCACCAGTAGAAGAGGCCGGCGAAGAAGCCGAATGCCGAACCGCCGAACAAGACGTAGTGGAAATGCGCGACGACGTAGTAAGAGTCGTTCAACTGCCAGTCGACCGGGAACGCGGCGAGGAAGATCCCCGACAGGCCGCCCATCGTGAACAGCACGATGAACCCGAGGGCGAACAGCATCGGCGTGTCGAAGATGAGGTTGCCGCGCCACGTCGTCGCCACCCAGTTGAAGATCTTGATGCCGGTCGGCACGGCGATCACCAGCGACGAGATCATGAAGAAGCTGTCGAGCCCGGTGCCGAGGCCGGTTGTGAACATGTGGTGGGCCCACACGAGCAGGGACAGGAACGCGATGCCGATCGTCGCGAACGCCACCGCCTTGTAGCCGAAGATCGGCTTGCGCGAGAAGACCGGAATGATCTCGGAGATCATCCCGAACACGGGCAACACCATGATGTAGACCTCGGGATGCCCGAAGAACCAGAACATGTGCTGGTACAGCACGATGCTTCCGCCCTCCGAAGGGATGAAGAAATGCGTGCCGGCGTTGCGATCCAGCAGGAGCATCGTCACTGCGGCCGAGAGCGCGGGCAGCGCAACGAGCAGCAGGATCGCGTAGGTGAAGATCGACCAGACGAACAGCGGCATGCGCATCCACGTCATGCCACGCGCGCGCATGTTCACGATCGTCACGATGAAGTTGATGGCTCCGAGGAGCGACGCGAGCGACAGGATGTGGATGCTCAGGATCCAGTAGTCCTGGCCGTGCCCGGGGCTGAACTGCGACTCGGAGAGCGTCGGGTACGACCACCAGCCCGCCTTCGCCGTGCCGCCCGTCGCGAACCAGCTCGACCAGAGGACGATTCCACCGAGCAGGTAGAGCCAATAGGAGAGGGCATTGAGCCGCGGGAACGCGACGTCACGTGCGCCGATCATCAACGGCACGAGGTAGTTCCCGAAGCCGGCGAGGATCGGGACGACGACGAGGAAGATCATCGTCGTGCCGTGCATCGTCAGCACCTCGTCGTACGAGCTCTTCGTCAGCAGCTTCTCGCCCGGCGTGGCGAGCTGCGCGCGCATGAGCACGGCGAGGATGCCGCCCAGCACGAAGAAGAAGAGCGACGTGCCGACGTACAAGATCCCGATGCGCTTGTGGTCGACGGTGACGAGCCAGCTCGCCACGCGCCCGTCCTTCCACGTCACCGGGTAGACCGCTTCGGCGTTAACCGCCACTCGCCGCACCCTTGTAGACGTGCGCCTTCACGTACGACGCGAGCGCCTGCAGCTGCGTCTTCGTCCACGTGTCGCCGACAGCCGGCATCTTCCCGCGACCGTTCTGGACGATCGACAGCAGTCCGGCCTTCTGCGTCAGCAACGGATTGTTCGAGAGGTTCGGCCCGTAGCCGCCCTGCCCCGTCATACCGTGGCACGTGGCGCAGGTGCCGGTGAACTCGGCCTTGCCGAGATTCGCCTGCGCGGTCGTCGTGACGGCGACCTGGTATGCATGATCGGTTGTCGCGACCACGCTCGCGGTCATCGAGGCGTGGTAAAGGCCGCACAGCTCGGCGCACTGGCCGGTGTACGTGCCGGGATCGTCGGCCTTGAACCACGTGTGGTTCGTGATGCCGGGGATCGCCTGGATCTTCCCGCCGAGAGCAGGGATCCACCAGCTGTGGATGACGTCCTGCGAGACGACCTTCAGCTCGACGACACGTCCGACCGGGACGTACAGCGTGTCGATCGTCCGTGCCCCGTTCGGATAGTCGAACTGCCAGTAGAACTGGTGGCCCTCGACTGTGACGTTCAGGGGATCGGCGGCGGCGGGCGCGTCGGCGATCTTCGGCAGTTCGAGGAAGACGACGACGGCGATGACGCACAGGATCAGCACCGGAATCACAGTCCAGATGAGCTCGAGGCGCGCGTGACCGTGAACCTGCGCCCCGTCCTCGGTGCGCGGGCGTCCGCCTCCGCGGTACTTGACGATGAAGGTGGCGAGCGCTCCTCCGACGAGCACGAAGATCGCCGAGGTGAAGCCGAGGATCACGTAGTACGCGGTATTGACGTGCTTCGCGTTGGGCGAGTGCGGCTGTACGGGCGTGAAGCCGCCGTTGGCGGCTGCAGCGCCGGCCACCACTACCAGCGCGGCGACCGCGACGAACGCGAAGAACATCAGCTTCCGGCGCAACCCGCGGGCATTCTATGGAGGTGGCCGAGCGCACGCGGGTCGATCTGCCGTCCCATGTCCCCGATCAGTTCGAGGTGTTCGTGAACGGCGTCCGGCAGGCTCGTGGCGTCGATTACGAAGTGGTCGGGCGGTCGCTCGTCTTTCCGAGGCCTGTCGCCCAGGAGGGCAAGCTCGGCTTCATCCGCTGGCTGTCGATGTGGCTCGGCATCGCGGGCTCGTATCGGCCTCACGAGAACGTCGATGTCGTCTACGAGTCCGGCGGCAAGCGCGGCGTCGTCACCGATCTGAAGCCGGAGCCGTTCGAGGAACGCTAGGGCTAGGCGCCGACGAGCTCGAGCGCGCGCCGGTCGTGGGCGGTGCGGAGGAGCTCGAGCACGGCCTCCGTGAAGACATCCTCGACGTCGAGCGCGTAGTGCGAGTGGAAGTCGACCGCGCCGTTCAGCTCGGAGATGACGTACCCGTTGTTCGTCGGCAGCAGGTCGATGCCGACGAGGTCGCCGCGCACGGCGGCGGCGGCGGCGAGAGCGAGGGAGCGGGCGAGCGGCGGCGGCGAGACCGGTTCGCTGCGCCCGCCGAGCGACACGTTCGTGCGCCATTCGCCCGCGGCGGCGACGCGCCGAGCCGCGCCGACGATGCGGCCGCCGGCCACGACGATGCGGAGATCCCACCCGAGCGGCGGGACGAGCTCCTGCGCGAGTGCGCCGTGCTCGCGGAACCAGCCGCGGAACGCGGCGCGCTCGAGGGCGGCGTCGAGGTCGGCCGCTGTCCGGCAGAGGACGACGTCGCGGCCCCAGCTCCCGAAGCGCGGCTTGAGGACGAGCGGCAGCTCGGGTGCGGATGACGGCATTCCTTCGGCGATCAGCCATGTGTGCGGATGCGGCAGGCCGGAGAGCCGGAGGGCGCGTGCGGTGAGCAGCTTGTCGTGTGCGGCGGCGAGCGCGCACGGCCGGTTGAGCACGGTGATGCCGGCAGCGGTCAGCCGCTCGAGCTCGACAGAGCCGCTTTCGATCCCGTCCAGACCCTCGCGGACGTCGAGCCGCCCCAGCGCGACGTCTCCAGGCTCGAGGATTCGAAGCGCGTCGCGCGGGGGCCGCACGGCTGCGGCCACGCCCACTCCCTCGGCGGCGGCAGCGAGCGCCTCGTTCGTTTCCGTGCATCGATGCGCGATGACGACGAACCGCATGCTGCAGATGGTGCGTCGGAGCGCGCCGCGCGTGGGGGGCCCTCTGGTGACGCTCCTGTGTCTACTTGGGTACGGCTTCGAGCTTGTACCCGACGCCGTAGCGCGTCTGGATGAAGGTGTGGCGTGACGCGCGCTGGTCGATCTTCTCCCGCAACCGGCGGACGAAGACGTCCACTGTGCGGTCGCGATGCGACTCACGACGTCCCCACAGCTTCTGCAGGAGCTCGTCGCGCGTGGCGACGCGACCCTGGTCGAGCGCGAGCTGGTACAGGAGGCGAAACTCGGTCGGCGTCAGCTCGGCGCTCGCGCCGTCGACGTAGGCCTGCACCTCGCGCGGATCCACGCGGAGCTCCTCGATCTCGATCGGCTCTCCGCGCGGGATCTCATCGCGGCGGATCCCTCGGCGTGCGGCGGCGCGCACGCGGGCGACGAGCTCCTTCATCGAGAACGGTTTCACGAGGTAGTCGTCGGCGCCGATCTCGAGCGCGTGCACGCGGTCGTGCTCGGTGCCGCGCGCGGAAACGACGACGACGGGTGTCGAGATCCCCTCGGCGCGAACGGTCTCGATGAGCTTCCAGCCGTCCATGCCGGGGAGCATGAGGTCGAGCACGCACACGTCCGGCTGCTCGTAGCGGAGGCGGGCGAGGCCCTGTTCCCCGTTCGCGACCCAGACCGCGTCGAAGCCGGCCGCGCTCAGATGGCGCGCCATCCCCTGGGCGATGACCTCGTCGTCCTCGACGATGAGCACCTTGGGCATCGGCATCATTATCGAGTCAAGCCCGTAATCGACGGGTCACCGGCGGGTGAAGGACTGGTGAAGGGGTGGTGAACGGAAACAGAGAGCGCATCCAGGCCCTCGTCGGCGCGCTCGACGAGCCGGTCATCGTGCTGGACAGCGAGCGGCGGCTCGTCGCCGCCAGCCCGTCGGGTGCGGCCGCACTCGGTGACGGGACGCCCGGCCGGCGCGTGGCCGAGGAGATGCTCTTCGTCGAGCCCGCTCCGCTCGTCCTCTTCCTGGCGGCGCTCCCGGAGCTCTCGGCCTACCAGGAGCTTCGGGCCGGCTTCACGGCCGCCGTCTCGCACGAGCTCCGCACGCCGCTCGCGCGCCTTCTCGTGCTCCTCGAGAGCACGGGGCTCCCCGGCGCCCGCGTCGAGGACCTCGTCGAGCAGGCCCGGCAGGAGATCCAGCAAGCAGGCGAGCTGATCGACGACGTGCTGTTCCTCGGCGAGCTCGAGACCGGCCGCGAGGTCGTCTCGCTCGGCCGGACGGTGGCACTTCCGATCCTCGAGGAGGTCGCGCGCACCTACGTCGACCGCGCGGAGCACGCGGGCGTCGAGATCGTCGTCATCGGAGATGCCGAGATCGAGCTTCCGCTCCGGCCGCGGATGATCCGCGTCGTCGCCGAGAACCTCGTCCAGAACGCGATTCGCTATTCGGGGCCTGGAAGCACGTGCCGCGTCTCGGTCGAGGGCGACGGTGCGGCGGCCGTGCTGGCCGTTGCCGACGACGGGGCCGGCGTTCGCGAGAGCGAGCTTCCTCGGCTGTTCGAGCGCTTCTACCGCGCAGACCAGGCGCGCACGTCGCGCGGCACCGGGCTCGGCCTCGCGATCGTGAAGCACGTGGTGACGTCGGCCGGCGGGACCGTCGAAGCACTCAGCCCACCGGGCCGCGGTCTCGAGATCGCCTGCCGTTTCCCTGCCTAGGAGAGGACCGCGCGCAGCGCGGCGAGCGGCTCCGCCTTCACGCGGAAGAACGCCCAGCTGCCACGCTGCTCGCGCTCGACGAGGCCAGACTGGAGCAGCACCTTCAGGTGGTGGCTGACGGTCGGCTGGGTGAGGCCGAGCGGCCCGGTCAGATGGCACACGCACGCCTCACCACCGGGCTGCGCCTGGATGAGGCTGAGCAGCCGCAGGCGCGCAGGCTCGGCGAGCACCTTGAGGGCCGCTGCCACGCGATCGGCCTCACTCCGGCTGATGGCGCCTTCGAGCAGCGGCGGGCACGACAGCGTCGCGATCGTCTTCACCCGAGAGATATTGACAGCCATCGATGTGTTCGACAAGATCCGGCCAGTGTCCGAGACACTCGATCCGATCACGCGCAACCAGATCCGGCACGCAGCGGAGGAGCTCCACGAGGAGTTCGCTGGCATGTTTTCCAGCGAGACGATCGCGCGATACATCGAGGAGTCGAGCGACCTGCTCAGCGGCGCGCGGATCTCGACGTACGTGCCGCTCCTCGTGCACCGCTTCGCACGCGAGCGGCTTCACGCTCTCGCACAGGCGGAGGGGGGCGTCGTGAAGGAGCAGCCCGAGGTGCTCTTCGTGTGCGTGCACAACGCCGGTCGCAGCCAGATGGCGGCGGGGCTCGTCAGCCTGCGCTCGCACGGGCGCATCCACGTTCGCTCCGCCGGCTCTGAACCGGCCGACACGATCAACCCCGCGGTCCTCGAGGCCATGAACGAGATCGGCGTCGACATGACGCAGGACTTCCCGAAGCCGCTCACCGACGAAGTCGTGCGAGCCGCCGACATCGTCATCACGATGGGATGCGGCGACGCCTGCCCGATCTACCCGGGCAAGAAGTACGAGGATTGGGAGCTCGACGATCCTGCCGGCCAGGGGATCGACGCGGTGCGGCGGATCCGCGACGACATCGACGCAAGAGTGCAGCGCCTGATCGCCGAGCTGCTGCCCGAGTGAGGGCGCTCCTCGCGGAGGCGATCGGGACGTTCGCGCTCGTCTTCGCCGGTTGCGGCGCGATCGTCGTCAACGCAAAGACCGGCGCACTCGGTCATCTCGGGGTCGCGCTCACGTTCGGCCTCGTGATCATGGTGATGATCTACGCCCTCGGGCACATCTCCGGCGCACACTTCAATCCTGGCGTCACGCTCGCGTTCGCGCTCACGCGGCACTTTCCCCGCAGGCGTGCGCTCGGTTACTGGCTTGCGCAGTTCGTTGGCGCGATCGCGGCCGCGGTGCTTGTCCGCGGGTCGCTCGGAAACCACGCGCACGACGGCGCCACGCTTCCGGCCGGATCGCAGGGACAGGCGTTCCTGTGGGAGATCGTCCTCACGTTTTTTCTGATGTTCGTGATCATGGCGGTCGCCACCGACAGCCGCGCGGTCGGAGAGGCGGCCGCGATCGCGGTCGGCGGCACCGTCGGGCTCGACGCGCTCTTCGGCGGGCCGGTCACGGGCGCGTCGATGAATCCCGCGCGCTCGCTCGCGCCGGCGCTCGTCTCCGGCGACCTGCACGCGCTGTGGCTCTACCTCGTCGCGCCGCCGCTCGGTGCTGCGCTGGCGGCGCTGACGTACCGATACTTGCGCGCCTAGCCGAAGCGACCGGTGACGTAGTCCTCCGTCCGCTTATCGGAGGGCGCGGTGAAGATCTTCTCAGTCGCGTCGTACTCGATGAGCTCGCCGAAACGCTTGCCCTCTTCGCCACGCGAGATGGAGAAGAACGCCGTCATGTCGGCGACGCGTGCCGCCTGCTGCATGTTGTGCGTGACGATGACGAACGTGTACTCGCTCTTCAGCTCGTGCATGAGCTGCTCGATCGCCTGCGTTGCGATCGGATCGAGCGATGCGGCCGGCTCGTCCATCAAAACGACGTCTGGCTCGACGGCAATTGCACGCGCAATGCAGAGGCGCTGCTGCTGGCCTCCGGAGAGCGAAAGGCCGCTTGCTTTGAGACGGTCCTTCACCTCATCCCATAACGCTGCCTGTGTGAGCGCGCGTTCGACGCGCTCGTCGAGGCCGTCCTTCATGCCGAGGACGCGGCAGCCCCACGCGACATTGTCGTAGATCGACTTCGGAAACGGGTTCGGCCGCTGGAAGACCATGCCGATGTTCCGCCGGACCGCGACCGGGTCGATGTTGGACGCGCAGATGTCCTGCCCGTGGTAACGGATCGTGCCCGTCTGGCTGAAGCCCGGGATCAGGTCGTTCATCCGGTTGAAGCAGCGGATGAACGTGCTCTTGCCGCAGCCGGAGGGTCCGATGATGGCGGTGACGAGGTTCTTGTACACGTCGATCGTGACGTCCTTGATCGCCGCCTTTCCGCTATAGAGCGCGTCGAGGCCTTCGACGTGGAAGATCGTCTCGAGCCGCTCGCGCGGCGGCATCGGCTGGCGGCGAGTCGTCTCGACTCTCACAGTCGGCTCGATCGTAGTCGACATGCGCTCGGCTCCTTCCATCAACGGGTGGCCATCTTGGCGCGGCTCCGGGTCGCGAGCCAGCGCCCTGCGAGGCTGGCGAACAGGATGAACATCAGGAGCACCAGCGCCGCCGCCCAGGCACGCGCGTGATCTGCGGGGTCGGGCGACTCCGAAAGCTCGAAGATCGCGACCGGAATCGATTGCAGCGCGTGGTGCGGGTCCCAGCTCGTTTGCGTGCCGACGAGCGACGACGTGAACAGGAGCGGCGCCGTCTCGCCGGCCACCCGCGCGACCGCGAGCACTGTGCCGGTGACGATGCCGCCGACCGTCTGCGGGAGGACGATGCTGAGCGTCGTTCTCCACTGGGGGATGCCGAGCCCGAGGCTTGCCTCGCGCAGCGAGTTCGGCACGAGCGCGAGCACCTCCATCGTCGCGCGAGCGACCAGCGGGAGCATGAGGCACGCGAGCGCGAAGGCCCCGTCGAAACCGTTCTGTCCGTGGCCGACAACCAACAGCCCGAACACGAAGATGCCGACGACGATCGCCGGTACGCCGTTCAGGACGTCGAGGATCAGACCGACGCCGTTCCGCACGGCGGCCGGCGCGAACTCGTTGAGATAGACGGCGACGAGAATCCCGACCGGGAGTGCCATCGCTGTCGCCAGACCGACGATCACGAGTGAGCCGGCGAAGGCGTTCGCGAGCCCCTGCGGCGCGTTCGTGAGGCTGAAGGGGATCGGCGCCTTCGTGATCAGATTGAGATTGAGCTCGCTCCAACCCTTCCTCGCGACCGAGTAGACGACGATTCCGAGGATCGCGATCGCGATCGCCGCGGCAAGCCAGGCGAGCAACTCCATCAGCCTGTTCACCGCCCGCCGCCGGGGTAGCCGGTCGAGGCGGAGCCCAGGCCCGCTGAGGCCCTGTGCGCTCACGCGTGCCCTCCGCGCGTGACGCCGTGACGGCGCGCGACGCGACGGACGATCCACTGCGCCGTGACATTCGCCAGAAGCGAGAATACGAGCAGGATCAGCCCGAGGTAGACGAGCGAGGACGTCGAGAGGTTCGTCGTCGAACCTTGATACGAGGAAGCGATCTTGCTCGCAAGCGTGTCGCCCTGGCCGAACAGGCTCCAGTGGATGAAGACACCGCCGCCGATCACTTGCGTGACGGCGATCGCCTCGCCCATCGCGCGTCCGAGGCCGAGGATGAGCGCGGCTGCGATGCCGCCCCGTGCATACGGGAAGACGACCCCGCGCACCATTTCCCAGCGCGTGGTGCCGAGGGCGAGCGCGCCCTCCTTCAGCTCGTGCGGCACGCCGAGAAAGAGCTCGCGGCTGATGCTCGAGACGATCGGCAGGATCATGATCGTCAGGACGATGATCGCCGTGAAGATGCTCGCGCCGGCGGCCGACGGGTCGCCGAAGAGAGGGATGAAGCCGAACACGGAGTGCAGCCAGCCCTCGATGTGCGTTCGGAGGGCCGGTCCGAGAACGAGGATCCCCCAGAGCCCGATGACGACGCTCGGGATCGCGGCAAGCGTCTCGACGAGTGCTGTCACCGGTGCGCGCAGGCCGCGCGGTGCGAGCTCGCTCAGGAAGAGCGCGATCCCGAGTGCGAGCGGTGTGGCGAGTGCGAGCGCGAACAGCGAGGTGATCGCGGTGCCGAACAAAAAGCTGCCGGCGCCATAGACCTCACGGCCGACGACCGGGTTCCATGCCACTCGCCAGACGAAGTGCAGGCCGTACGTTGCGATCGACAGCCGCGCGCCGTCGACCACCTTCCAGACGATCAGCCCGACGAGGACGGTCACGGCAAGTGCGGCCGTTCCCGCGACGACCTGCAGCGCGACGTCCCCGAAGCGCACCCGCCGCCCCGTAAAGGGGCGGCGGGTGGCCTCGTTGAGGTCGAGCGTGGTCACACGGTCCCTACGAGTGGATCTTTGCGATCGCCTTCTCGTCGACGACGAGGACGGGCTTCGGGAGAGGCTGGAAGAGGATCCTGGGGCCGTAGGTCTGGCCCTTCGTGACCGCCCAGAAGAGGAACTTCCTCAGTTGGGCGGCCTTGCTGGACTGGAGGGGCACGATCACGTACGTGAAGGTGCAGATGGGATACGCATTGATGTACTTCTTGTTCGCGGGCGGATCGACGATCGAGAGCGAGTTGTCGGCAGCGGGATGCACATCGCTCTGGGCGGCCGAGACCATCGCGCGCAGGCCCGGCGTCGTGAACTTGCCGGCGGCATTCTTCATCGCGAAGTATTTCAGGTGGTTGGTCAGTGCGTAGGCGATGTCGGCGTATCCGATCGCGCCCGGTGTCTGCGACACGATCGCGGCGACGCCAGAGCTTCCTTTGCCGGCCGAGCCGACCGGCCAGTTGACCGCGACACCCGTCCCGATCTGCGCCTTCCACGACGGGCTGACGTGGGAGAGGTAGTCGGTGAAGTTGTAGGTCGTGCCGGAGTTATCGGAGCGGTGGGCGATCGAGATCTTCGTGCTCGGGAGCGAGACGCCTGGGTTCAGCTTCGCGATCTTGGGATTGTCCCAGGTCGTGACCTTCCCCGAGAAGATGTCTGCGAGCACAGGCCCCGTCATGTGCAGCAGGCTCTTGACGCCGGGCAGGTTGTAGAGGACGGCGGTGGCGCCGAGCGCCCACGGAATCTGCTCGCAGCCGTTGCAGGCCGTGAACTGGTCGGGCGACAGCGGCGCATCGCTCGCGCCGAAGTCGACCGTGCGCGAGGTGATCGACGTGATGCCCGCGCCCGAGCCGACGGCGCTGTACTGCAGCTCGTAGCCGTAGGCGGAGCCGATCGGTGAAATCCACTGGGCGATGAGTGGCGCGACGAACGTGCTGCCGGCACCCGAGATGATGGTGCTGGACTGGCGCACCGCCTTTGCGTTTGCCGTTCCGACGACGATGACCGCGAGAAACGCGGCCGCCGCAACGGCGCTGATGATGCGAATCGAAGTGCCGAGTTTCGGCATTGAATTTCCTCCTCCTTGGGTTCGCGGCCAACGTACGGCCAGGTCGGAGACGAATGGGAAAACGGCCTGTTGCGGGCCGGTTACGGAGTGGTGACGTACACTCCAACGCCAGTACCCATCAGGTGTACGGTGTCGTGATGGCGATCGACGAAGCCCTAGACCGGATCGAGGCGCAGCTCCAGGAAGAGGGCCAGCGCGTGCTCAGCGCCGTCCGTGGCGCGATCCGGGCGCTTCAGGAACGGGACGTCGAGCTCGCCGACGAGGTGATTGCCTTCGACGACGAGATCGACCAGCTGTTCCTCGCCATCGAGGGTTCGATCCAGGCGCTGCTCGCGCTGCAGACTCCCGTCGCCCGCGACCTCCGGTTGCTTCTGGCGCTGCTCCACATCAATCTGCTGCTCGAGCGCAGCGGCGATGGCTGCGTCACCGTCGCAAAGTTGTCGAAACTTGTGTCCGATGCGGATCCCGATCCGGCTCTCAGCGGCGTGCTCGTCGAAATGGGCGACCGCGCCGAGGAGATGGTGCGGGTCGCGCTCGACTCGTTTTCAGCTCGTGATCTCGCCGGAGCGGAGAGCCTCGTCGAGCTGGACGAGCTGATCGATCGGGCGAACCGCCGTTTCGTCGAGCGCCTCGTCGACGTCATGGCCGAGCCGTCGTTGCGCGAATGGGGGCTGCGCATGGTGGTCGTCGCCCGCACGATCGAGCGCATCGGCGACCGTGCGGTGGACATCGGCGAGCAGACGGCTTACCTGCTCACGGCGGAGTTTCGCGAGTTCACCGACGCCTCACATCCTGCTGCGTAAGCTGTCGGCATGGACTGGCGACTTTACAAGGCGATTTATGACGTTTCCCTGCACCACCACTGGGTAGGGAGCCTCTTCCACGGCATCGAGGCGGCGAGCATCCCGTTCATGGTCGTCGCGACGGGCGCTCTGTGGTTCTTCTCGCGCCCAGGCGGTGACAGGCGCTGGAAGCTGGCGGCCGGCAACGGCTTCGCCGCGGCGGCGCTCGGGTATGTCGTGAACTTCGTCATCCACTCCATCTGGGATCGCCCGCGTCCGTATGAGTCGCACGTCATCAGTCATCCGTGGTCGAGTGCCACCGACGCGTCGTTCCCGAGCGACCACGCGAGTGTTTCGTTCGCGATCGCGTTCGCGGTGATCGCTTTGGACGCTGCGGCGGGGGCCTTTCTCCTTCTGGCGGCGATCGTGATCGCTGTGGGCCGGCTCTTCATCGGGGCGCACTACCCGAGTGACGTCCTCGCCGGCGTCATCGTGGGCGCCGCCGCGGCGTTCGTGGTCGTCCGCTTGCTTGGCCCGGTCGTCGACCGAGTCGTGCGTCTCGTCGAGCGGATCAGCGATCCGCTCGTCGCGCCGCTCTGGCGTCGCAGGTAGCGCTATTCAGCAGGAAGGCTCGGCAGGGTGCTTCGCCGTCTCGTAACCGGATCGCAACCCGCCGCGAGGGCGCAGAGGCATAGTGTGGTCTGTCCCCATGGCAGCTGTGCGTGGAAAGAAGCGGGCTCCGACCGGCGGCGATCGGCTCATCAACCGCGAGCTGTCCTTCCTCGACTACGACGCCCGCGTGCTCGACATCGCCTCCGACGCGAGCCTGCCGCTCCTGGAGCGCGTGCGCTTCTGCGCGATCTTCTCCTCGATGCTGGACGAGTTCTTCATGACGCGCATCGCCGGCCTCACGGGTCAGGCGGCGGCCGGCGTCGCCGTGCGCTCGCCGGATGGGCGGACGCCGCAGCAGACGATCGCTGAGTCGCGCGCGCGGGTCCTCGAGCTGTACGCGGAGCAGGCACGGATCTGGTCCGACGAGCTGTGTCCGGCCCTCTCCGACGAGGGCATCGTGGTGTCCGGGATCGACGATCTCGGCGGCCACGAGCTGAAGGAGCTCGTGCACCTGTACGAGCATGAGATCTACCCGGTGCTGACGCCGCTGGCCGTCGGGCCGGGCCAGCCCTTCCCGTACATCTCGGCGCTCTCCGTCAGCCTCGCCGTGTTCGCCCGCGATCCCGAGTCGGGCGACGAGCGGTTCGCGCGCGTGAAGGTTCCCGAGGGTCTGCCCCGGTTCGTCTCCGTCGGCGACGCCGGCCGCTTCGTTCCGCTCGAGCAGGTGCTCACACACTTCTTGCCGTCTCTCTTCCCCGGCATGGACATCCTCGAGCGCTCGGTGTTCCGGGTCACGCGCGACGCCGATCTCGAGGTCTCGGACGAGGCCGATGACCTGCTCGAGGCGGTCGAGCTCGAGCTTCGCCGGCGGCGCTTCGGGGAGGTCACGCGTCTCGAGGTGTCGAGCTCGATGTCCCGCCCGATGCGTGAGCGTCTGCAGCAGGGCCTCAGAGTCGCCGACGACCTCGTCTATCCCGTGACGGGGATCCTCGACCTCGCCGACGCGAACGAGCTGACGAGACTCGACCGGCCCGACCTGAAGCTCGACCCGTGGTTGCCGGTTGCGCGGCCGCCGCTCGCGAACGTCGAGGCCGACGAGCAGTTCGCGGTCATCCGCGCAGGCGACGTGCTCGTCCACCATCCCTATGACTCGTTCGGGGCGAGCTTCCAGTCATTCGCAGACGAATGCGCCCAGGACCCGGACGTCATCGCGCTCAAGTCGACGGTGTATCGGACGAGCGACGAGTCGCCGCTCGTGCCGGCGTTGATCGAGGCCTCGGAGAACGGTAAGCAGACCGTGTGTCTCGTCGAGATCAAGGCTCGCGGTGACGAGCGGCGAAACATCGAGTGGTCGCGGGCGATGGAGCAGGCGGGTGTACACGTCGCGTATGGATTCCCGTCGCTGAAGATCCACGCGAAGATGACGCTCGTCGTCCGTCGCGAGGGAGGCGGGCTCCGCCGGTACGTCCACATCGGCACAGGCAACTACAACAGCGTCACCGCGCGCGCGTACGAGGACTTTGGTCTCTTCACCGCGGACGAGGACATCGCCGCCGACGTCGCCGATCTCTTCAACTACGTCACGGGTTTCGGCCGTCCCGCCCATTTCCGCAAGCTGCTCGTCGCACCGTTCACGCTGCGGCAGCGCCTCATCGACGAGATCCGCGGAGTCGCGGCGGCGGCGCGTGACGGTCGCAGGGCCCGCATCCGCATCAAGGTGAACGGGCTCACGCACACCGAGGTGATCGACGAGCTGTATGCCGCGTCGGAGGCCGGCGCACGCATCGAACTGCTCGTGCGCGGTGTGTGCTCGCTCCGCCCGGGGATTCCCGGACTGAGCGACAACATCCGCGTGCGCAGTGTGCTCGGCCGCTTTCTGGAGCACAGCCGCCTCTTCTTCTTCGAGGCAGGCGACCGCACCGCGTACTACCTCGGGAGCGCGGACATGATGCCGCGCAACCTCGACCATCGCGTCGAGGTCGTCGCGCCGGTGGAGGACGTCGCGATCCAGGCCGAGCTGGCCGCGACCTTCGAGACGCTGCTCACCGACAACACCTCCTCGTGGGAGCTTCGCTCCGACGGAACGTGGGAGCGCGTCCGGACGAAGAAGGACGAGCGCATCCGCTCGGCGCAGGCAACGATGATGCGGCGGGCCCGCCGCCGGGTCTCGCTCGCCCGCGCGGCGCGATAGCAACGTTCTCGCGACTTCGGCCCCGGCTGTTCACAGCGCGATTGAGCCGTCCTCCGGCGGGGGACCTACCATGCACGGTTGTGCGCATCGGAGTCGTCGACGTCGGGTCGAACACCATTCGCCTGCTCCTGGCGCAGGTGGACGGCCGCGACCTCGTACCGCTGGAGAAGGAGCGCGTGCGGCTCTCGCTCGGCGCGGAGATCGAGCGCACCGGTGTCGTCTCCGACGTGAGCATTGCGGCCGCCGCGAAAGCCGTCGGCAAGCTCTGCGGCCTGGCACGCCGCGGCGGCGCAGAGACGCTCGACGTGTTCCTCACCGCGCCGGGCCGGCAGAGCGCGAATGCCGACGCGCTCGTCGACGCGATCACGCGCACTGCGGCACACATGGTGCGCGTGCTCTCGACCGAGGAGGAGGGACGGCTCGCCTACGCCGGGGCGGTCGCGACCGCCGACGTCCCCTTGCCGCGTGCGATCGCGGTCTGCGACGTCGGGGGCGCATCGACGGAGATAGCCGTCGGAGCTCCCGGAGCGGACCCCCGCTGGGTGCGGTCCGTCGACCTCGGCTCCGTTCGGTTGACGGAGCGCGTCGAAGGAACCGAGGCTGCTCAGGCCGAAGCGTCGCGGGCATTCGAGGCGGTCGTGCCGCCGCAGGTCGAGGTCGCTCTCGCCGTCGGCGGCAGCGCGCGCGCGGCGCGTCGGCTCGTCGGTCCCTGGCTCGGCGAGGCAGAGCTCGCGGAAGCGCTGCGCATTGTCGAGACGAAGCGCGAACAGACCATCGCGCGCCGGTACGGCGTGCATCGAACCCGTGCCCGGATTCTCCCGGCCGGAATCGTGCTCCTCTCCGAGGTCCAGCAGCGGCTCGGCGTTCCCCTCCACGTGTGCGACGGCGGCATCCGCGAGGGCGCGGTGCTTGCCACCCTCGCCGAGCTCGCCGCCTAGAGCAAGGTCACGTCGCGCGGATAGCTGAGGAGGCCAGCGGCCGTCACCTGGTCGACCCAGCGCAGTTCGTCGACCTCCTCGTTCGCCGCAAAGCCGTCGTCCGCCTGCACGCTCATGCGCCACCAGCGCACGCGCTTCGGCCTGCCCTTCGCATCGACGTAGTGCGTCGAGGGAAGCTCGTCCTCGAGCACACAGCGCAGGCCGGTCTCCTCGTGCACCTCACGGAGCGCGCAGTCCTCGTCCGACTCGCCCTCCTCCGCTTTCCCTTTCGGAAAGGTCCAGTCGTCATATCTCGGACGATGCACGAGGAGCACGTCGCCGCCGCGCTGGATCACGCCGCCGGCTGCGCGGACGACGTCGGTCACTTCGCGGCGCGGGCGAGGCTGTCCCAGGCCTTGCGCCAACGATTGCGCGCGTTTGCGCGCCGGGCGCGCTCGCGCTCGATCAGGCGGCCGGCGACGATCGCCCTGTCCGGCGCCGAGGAGAGGTCGCGCAGCGTCGTCTCCGCGACGACAGAGTCCTGATGCTCGCCGAGGACGTCCTGCAGCGCTTTGGCATGCTTGACGACCGCGTTCTTCCCGGCGAGCTCGTATGCGTAGCGGACGCGCTTGCCGCGCTTGCGTAGAGCGTGCAGCTCGTCGTTCGCCGGCTCCGCGCCCGTTGCGCGGACGTCCTTGCGCAGCTTCTTCAACTCGCGCTTCGCAAGATCGTCGAGCGTGACGTCGACACCGCTGGACGTGAGCGCATCGATCTCCGCGGCGAAGCGATCGAGCAGCGCGAAGTATCGGTCGCTGCCGAGCACCTTCAGGAGCGACGTGCGCGCGCTCGTGCGCCGCCGCTCGAGCGTCCGCAGCAAAGCGCGAGATGCTGTGCGGTCGCCAGGATCCAGGTCCTCGGTCTCCGCACGCAGGCGCTCGAGGAGGACGTCGAGGTCGCGGACGGCGCCGAGCTTCTCGCCCACCCAGCGCAGCTCTTCGGCGAGACCGCTCACGTCATTCGCGTACAGCGGTTGTCCGGCGCGCAAGAGCGCGCGCGAGCGGCGGACGGCGACGCGCATGTCGTGCAGGCTCTCCGGATCGCGGCCGAGCCGCGTGCCGGGATCGTTGGCGAGCACGGTGCGCAGCTGCGCGTGCAGCCGTATGCGCAGAGCATCGAGCGGACCCGTGGGCGTATGGAGGTCGACCGGAAGACGCAGCACTCGGAACAACTTCGGCGTGCCATCCGTCAGCCGGGCGCCCGCGTGTTCCAGGTCGCTCGCGATGCCATCGAGCTGCTTCGGCTTGCCTTGCTTCAGCTCGACCTCGATCTCGACGAACTCCTCGACGACGCGGAGCGCGTCCATGACCGAGACGTCGTCGATCGTCACCTCGGCCGTACTGCCGTTGCGCGCAACGAGCGCTCCGTGCCGGCGTGTGCGCAGCTCGGCGACGGGTGCGACCGGTCCGTGCCGCAGGTGCGCGACGAGCAGCTGCGCGATCGACTTCGGCGCTCCGGCAGGCCCACCAACCTCCTCGAGCTCGAGCCTCGCGTCGCCGGCCGGGAGCTTCAGTTGCCAGAGGCTGCGTCCCCGCTCTGTGCGCCGGCGCAGCGTGATCCCGGCGTGCGCGAGCGAGCAGTCGGCCGTGTCGTGGTAGATCGACGTGAACACGCGCGGCTCGAGCGGCTCCCCGCCCAGGTCGGGGAGCTCGAAGCCCTCCGGAGCGTCCAGCTTGCGCTCGTACTCGGCGACCGCCTCCACGGGCCTGACCTTAGCCATCCGGCGCGCTTTCACCGGACCGTTACACGATCGCCGCCCACTGGACCCGAGGGCCGGGCATAGGGTCGAGCAGAGCCCTCCGTACGGCACCGAACGACAGCGCCCCTGCCCGAGGGGCGCTGCTCGTTTTCACCCGACCCGCCGACCGCCCTCGGTTGCTGCGCGCAGCCGTGCCGCGAGCTCCGGAGTCAGGTCGCCCCGGCGGTACCGCCAGCCCCAGTTCCCGTACGTCCGGCCGGGGTAGTTCATCCGTCCCTCGGTGCCGAGGCCGAGCACGTCCTGGACGGGGACGATCGCGAGGCGCGCGCGCGAGGTCATCGCGAGGCGGATCAGCCCCCAGTTCGGCTCGGCCGGGTCGAGCCCGGTCGCCGCCTGCTGTTTGCGGGTCAAGGAGGCGAACCATCCCACCGCCGTGTCCGTGTCGTGCGTGCTCGTGTACACGACCGCGTTCTCCGGATGGTTCGGGGGCGCGTGCAAGTTCGACGGCGGTCGGCCGAATGCCCAGTGGAGGACGACGATGCCCGGGAGCCCGAGCTCGTCGCGCAGGCGGTAGACCGGCGGCGTGATCACGCCGAGATCCTCCGCGATCAGAGGGAGATCGCCGAGCGCGGCTTCGATCGCGGCGAAGAGCTCGGCGCCGGGCGCGCGGCGCCAGTGACCGTTGCGCGCTGTCTTGAGGCCGGCGGGGATGGCCCAGTACGAGACGAAGCCGCGGAAGTGATCGATGCGCGCCATGTCCACGTGCTCGAACGTGCGGCGGAAGCGCTCGACCCACCAGCGAAAGCCGGTGGCGCGATGCGCCGGCCAGTCGTACAAGGGGTTGCCCCAGTGCTGGCCGTTCGCGTTCAGCGGGTCGGGCGGCGCGCCGGCGACTTCGCCGTGCGCGAACAGCTCCGGCCACGCCTGGATGTCCGCGCCGATGTCTGAGACATAGATCGGGACATCTCCGATCAGCCGCACGCCGCGCTCGCGTGCGTATTTGCGCAGGGCCGTCCACTCGCGGTCGAACCGCACCTGGTCGGCAAGCGAGCCTGCGCCCTCGAAGTGCGCCCACTCCGCGCTCCAGTACGGCTCCGCCCCGACGAACTCCTCGATCTCCGCTGCGCTCACCGGCGCCGCGGGATCGGCGAGCAGCGCCGGCGATCCCGCGAACGCCGACGTCGTCCGGTACGGCGAGCCGAATTCGTCCGGCGGGCCGATCGGCAGCATCTGCCACCACGATTGCCCGGCCTCCGCCAGCCAGTCGACGAAGCGGTAGGCCTCGTCGCCCAGTCGACCGCCCGGGAGCGAGGTCGGATGGAGCAGGATTCCGGACGAGCGACCGAGCTCCACGTATTGATCCTCTCCCATCCGGGAGACTTCCTGCGCCTGTGCCACTGCCGAAGACATCCACACCGCCGCCGCGCATCCAGATCCTCGAGGTCGTGCCGCAGGTCGACTGCGGGCGCTTCCCGGTGAAGCGCGTCGCCGGGGAGCGCGTCGAGGTCGCAGCGCGAATCTTTCGCGACGGGCACGACGTCCTCGGCGCGGTCGTGCGCTACCGGCCGGCCGGGACCTCGCGCTGGCAGGAGGCGCCGCTGGCCGCGCTCGGCAACGACCACTGGTCCGGCTCCTTCCCGGTCGACCGTCCCGGCGCGTGGTCGTTTCGCATCGAGGCATGGACGGACCGGACCGCCTCCTTTCAGGACGAATTGCGGCGCAAGGTCGAGGGCGGCCAGGAGGACGTCAGCAGCGAGCTCGCCGAGGGCGCCGCCCTGCTCGGCCGCGCGACCGTGACGGTCGCGGAGGCGCTCGCCGCGCCGCCGGGCGACCGCTCCGGAATGGCGTCGTCAGAGGTGTACGAGGTGGACGTCGACCGCGTGCTTGCGCGGTTCGGTTCGTGGTACGAGCTCTTCCCACGATCGTGGGGCGGCTTCGAGGGCGTGCGCAAGCTGTTGCCGGAGTTCGCCGAGCTCGGCTTCGACGTGCTCTACCTGCCGCCAATCCATCCGATCGGACGCACGAATCGCAAAGGCCGCAACAACACGCTCACTGCAGGCCCGAAGGATCCGGGCAGCCCGTGGGCGATCGGCAGCAGCGACGGCGGGCACGACGCGGTCCATCCCGATCTTGGCTCCCTGAAGGAGTTCGAGCGGCTCGTCGCCGACGCGAGGGAGCACGGCATCGAGATCGCGATCGACTTCGCCATCCAGTGCTCGCCCGACCACCCGTGGCTCGAGGAGCACCCCGAGTGGTTCAACCGCCGCCCGGACGGGACGTTGAAGTACGCCGAGAACCCGCCGAAGCGCTACCAGGACATCTACAACGTCAACTTCGAGAGCGAGGACTGGAAAGGGCTCTGGGCAGCGCTGCGAGACGTCGTCCTCACCTGGGTCGAGCGCGGCGTCACCGTCTTCCGCGTCGACAACCCGCATACGAAGCCGGTGCCCTTCTGGGAGTGGCTCATCGACGAGGTGCGGCGCGACCATCCGGAGGTGATCTTCCTCGCCGAGGCGTTCACGCGCCCCGCGATGATGACGACGCTCGCGAAGTCCGGGTTCGCACAGAGCTACACGTATTTCACATGGAAGAACACGCGCTGGGAGCTCCTGGAGTTCATGGGCCAGCTGCTCGACTGGTCGGAGATCTACCGGCCGAACGTGTTCACGAACACGCCTGACATCCTGCACGAGTACCTGCAACGCGGCGGGCCGCCCGCGTTCGAGGCCCGGCTCGTGCTCGCCGCCACGCTCTCGCCGGCCTACGGGATCTACTCCGGCTTCGAGAGCTTCGAGAACGTGCCGCTGCGCGAAGGCAGCGAGGAATACCTGGACTCGGAGAAGTACCAGGTGAAGAAGCGGCGACTCGACGGCCCGCTGCTGCCGCTCATCGCGACGCTCAACCGAGCGCGACGGGAAAACGCTGCGCTGCAGCGCCTCGACAACATCACGTTCCTCGAGACCGAGAACGAGCAGCTGTTCGCCTATCTGAAGCGCGCGGGCGACAACGACGTGATCGTCGTCGTCAACCTCGACCCGACGGCGGCTCAGCGCGGGGTGTGCATCCTTCCGGTCGCGACCGGCCTCCCGCCGACCTACAAGGTGGGCGACCTCCTCGCCGGAGCCGAGTGGACGTGGCACATCGGCCGCAACTTCGTCGAGCTGCCGCCTGGGAAGAGCCACGTGCTTAAGGTTGTCCGATGAGCGAACAGTGGTTCGAGCGCGACCCGCTGTGGTTCAAGCGCGCCGTCTTCTACGAAGTGCACATCCGCGGCTTCTTCGACGGCAACGACGATGGCGCCGGCGACTTCCGCGGGCTCATCGAGAAGCTCGACTACCTCCAATGGCTCGGCGTCGACTGCATCTGGCTGTTGCCGATGTATCCGTCCCCGCTGCGGGACGGCGGTTACGACATCGCCGACTTCTTCGGTATCCATCCCGACTACGGCACGGTCGACGACTTCAAGGAATTCGTCGAGCAGTCGCACCAGCGCGGGATCCGCGTGATCGCCGACCTGGTCATGAATCACACCTCCGCCGACCATCCGTGGTTCCAGGAGTCGCGCACCGACCCCACCGGCCCGCGCGGCGACTGGTACGTGTGGGCCGATACCGACGAGGCGTACCGGGAGGCGCGGATCATCTTCGTCGATACGGAGCCGTCGAACTGGACGTTCGACCCGGTGCGCGGGCAGTACTACTGGCATCGGTTCTTCAGCCACCAGCCCGACCTCAACTTCGACAACCCCGACGTGCAGGAAGCGATGCTCAACGTGCTGCGCTTCTGGCTCGACCTCGGGATCGACGGGTTCCGGCTCGACGCGGTTCCGTATCTGTTCGAGCGCGAGGGGACGAACGGCGAGAACCTGCCGGAGACGCACGCGTACCTGAAGCGGGTGCGCGCCGAGGTCGAGGCGCGCTACCCCGATCGCGTCCTTCTCGCGGAGGCGAACCAGTGGCCGGCCGACGTCGTGCAGTACTTCGGCGACGGTGACGAGTGCCAGATGGCGTTCCATTTCCCGGTGATGCCGCGCATGTTCATGTCGGTGCGGCGCGAGGACGCGACGCCGATGTACGAGATCCTCCAACAGACGCCGCCGATTCCCGATACCTGTCAGTGGGGGCTGTTCCTGCGCAACCACGACGAGCTGACGCTCGAGATGGTCACCGACGACGAGCGCGACTACATGTACGCCGAGTACGCGAAGGACCCGCGGATGAAGCTCAACCTCGGCATCCGGCGGCGCCTGGCGCCGCTCCTCGAGGGGGGCCGGGACGACATCGAGCTGATGCACGCCATCCTCTTCTCGCTTCCAGGTTCGCCTGTCCTCTATTACGGGGACGAGATCGGCATGGGGGACAACGTCTACCTCGGGGACCGGGACGGCGTGCGGACGCCGATGCAGTGGACGGGTGACCGGAATGCGGGCTTTTCGCGGGCGGACTGGGCCCAGCTCTATCTCCAGCCGTTGATGGACCCCGTCTACGGGTACCAGTCGGTCAATGTCGAGGCCCAGCTCCGCTCCCCGACCTCGTTCCTCCGCTGGCTGCACCGGTTCATCGCCCTACGGAAGGAGCATCCGGTCTTCGGCCTCGGCACGTACGAGCCGCTCGGCTCCGACAATCCACGGATTTTCGCCCATATCCGGCGGTGGGAGGAGGACGTGATCCTGTGCGTGCACAACCTCGCCCGCTCGGCCCAGCCTGTCCAGCTCGACCTCTCCCGGCATGCCGGTATGGTCCCGGAAGAGATGTTCGGCCGGACGAGCTTCCCGGCCATCGGGGAGCTGCCGTACCTGCTGACGCTCGCGCCAAGGGGGTTTTTCTGGTTCCGCTTGAGGCAGCAGGGATGAGCTTCGACGAGCAATCGCTCATCGACGGCATCGTGCAGCAGCGGTGGTACGGCGGGAAGTCGCGCGACGTCTCACACGCGCAGGTGTTGGACTCCGTCGTGTTGCGCGCCGCCGGTCCGCAGTTCGCGCTTGCACTCGCCGAGTTGCGCTACGACACCGGCGCGCACGACATCTACCAGCTGCTGGTCCCGGAGGAGGAGACCTTCGGTCTCGCGCGCGAGCTCGTCAGCGCGATGCGCTCCGGTCTCACGCTCCAGGGGTCCGAAGGCATCGTCGAGTTTCGCCCCGTTCCCGGCTTCGCCGGTCTCGGCCGCGAGTTGAGCGACGCACGCGACGTCGGCGCCGAGCAGTCGAACACGTCCGTCGTCTTCGACGACGAGCTCGTCCTCAAAGTCTTCCGCCGCCTCGAGCCCGGGCTCAACCCCGAGCTGGAGATGCTGCGCTTCCTCACCGAGCACGGCTTCCCGAACATCGCCGCACTCGGTGGCTGGTACGCGTATGCAGGCGGGCCGCTCTCGGCCACCCTCGGAATCCTGCAGGAGTACGTGCGCGGCGGGCTCGACGGCTGGGAGCTTGCTCTCGACGAGCTCGCCGAGGAGCCGGAGCGGTTCCTGTCGCGCCTCGGTCGCCTCGGGGAAGTGACCGGCGAGATGCACACGGTGCTCGCTTCCGAGGCGAACGATCCCGCCTTCTGCCCCGAGTCTCCGAGCGTCGAGGCGCTCGGCCTGCTGACGGCGACCGTTGACGAGGAGATCGCACGCGTCTTCCTCTCGCTCTCGGACGAGGAAGAGGCGGTGTCGCCGATCGCGGGCCGCGGTGAGGAGGTTCGCGACCAGCTCCGCCAACTCACGCACGCCGGCGCGGCTGGTCAGTCCATCCGTACGCACGGCGACTACCACCTCGGCCAGACCATGTGGGCGGGCGACGACTGGGTCATCCTCGACTTCGAGGGTGAGCCGGCGCGCTCGCTCGCAGAGCGACGGCGCAAGCGCTCCGCCTTGCGCGACGTCGCCGGGATGCTGCGCTCGTTCGCATATGTGGCGAGCGCCGTCTCGCTGCTGCGCGATGTCGAGCCGCCGGACGGATGGGAGGAGCAGGCGCGCGCCCGGTTCCTCGAGGGCTATTTCGAGACGGTCGACCCGGCTCTCCTGCCGGCGGGCGCGCCCGCGATCGACCGCCTGCTCTCGGTGTTCGAGCTCGAGAAGGCGGTGTACGAGCTCCAGTACGAGCTCGACAACCGTCCGGACTGGGTCGGTATCCCGGTGCGCGGCATCCAGCGTCTGATCGAGGAGACCTCCACCCGCGCGTGATCGAACTGGGGGCGGATCCGCATGCGATCCTCGGCGCGCATGAGGCGAACGGCGGCGTCGTCGTGCGTGTGTTCCGGCCGGAAGCGCAGGCGGTACGCGTTCAGCCCGCCGGCGTCGATGCAGAGCTGAAGGATCCCGCCGGCCTGTGGGAGGCGATGCTTCCGAAGGCGCGGCTGCCGCTCACCTACCAGCTCGAAGTCGACTATCCGAACGGCAGCACGTTCACGGTGCGCGACCCGTACGCGTTCTTGCCGACGCTCGGCGACCTCGACCTCCACCTGGTCATGGAGGGACGGCACGAGCAGCTGTACGAGAAGCTCGGCGCGCACGTGCGCGAGATCGACGGCGTCACGGGCACCGCGTTCGCCGTCTGGGCGCCGAACGCGCGCTCCGTCGCCGTCGTCGGTGACTTCAACTCCTGGGACGGCCGCCTGCACCCGATGCGGTCGCTCGGCTCGTCCGGCATCTGGGAGCTTTTCGTCCCCGACGTTGCGCCAGGCTCGTATTACAAGTTCGAGGTCCGCTCGCAGGATGGCCGCCTGCGGCTGAAAGCGGACCCCCTCGCGTTCCACGCCGAGGTCCCGCCCGGCAACGCGTCGCGCGTGTTCCGTTCCGAGCACGTCTGGTCCGACGACGCGTGGATCGAGCAGCGCGCGGGGTCGGAGCCGTTGCGCCAACCGATGTCGATCTACGAGGTGCATCTCGGCTCGTGGCGGCGCAACCCGGTCGAGGGCAACCGCCCGCTCACGTACCGCGAGCTCGCGGACGAGCTCGCCGACTACGTGTCCGACCTCGGCTTCACGCACGTCGAGCTACTCCCGGTGATGGAGCACCCGTTCTCGGGGTCGTGGGGCTACCAGGTCACCGGCTACTTCGCGCCGACGTCACGTTTCGGCGACCCCGACGACTTCCGCGCCTTCGTCGAGCGCATGCACGAGCGCGGCATCGGCGTCATCCTCGACTGGGTGCCCGCGCACTTCCCGCGCGACGACTGGGCACTAGCCACGTTCGACGGCACGCACCTGTACGAGCACGCCGACCCGCGGCGCGGCGCGCATCCGGACTGGGGGACGCTCGTCTTCAACCTCGGCCGCAGCGAGGTGAAGAACTTCCTGCTCGCGAACGCGCTCTACTGGCTGCGCGAGCATCACGCCGACGGGATCCGCGTCGACGCCGTCGCGTCGATGCTCTATCTCGACTACTCGCGCAAGGCCGGGGAGTGGATCCCGAACGAGTACGGCGGCCGCGAGGATCTGGACGCGGTCGCGTTCCTGAAGGAGATGAACGAAACGATGTTCGGGCGCGTGCCCGGCGTCATTTCGGCCGCCGAGGAGTCGACTGCATGGCCCGGCGTGTCGCGGCCGACGTACCTGGGCGGGCTCGGCTTCGGCTTCAAGTGGAACATGGGCTGGATGCACGACACGCTCGTGTACTTCCAGAAGGACCCCGTCTATCGCAGCTTCAACCACCACACGTTGACGTTCTCGCTCCTGTACGCGTTCAGCGAGAACTTCATCCTCCCGCTGTCGCATGACGAGGTCGTGCACGGCAAGCGGTCGCTGCTCGACAAGATGCCCGGAGACCGGTGGCAGAAGTTTGCCAATCTGCGCTCGCTGTACGCGTACATGTGGGCGCACCCCGGCAAGAAGCTCCTCTTCATGGGCGGCGAGCTGGGCGAGTGGGAGGAGTGGAACGCCGAAGGGTCGTTGCACTGGAATCTGCTCGAGTACGCAGAGCACGCCGGCGTGCAGTCGCTCGTCCGCGACCTGAACCGCGCGTATCGCGATACGCCTGCGCTGTACGAGCGCGATGTCGCCCCGGACGGCTTCCGCTGGCTCGAGGCCAACGACGCGTCGAACAACGTGCTTGCGTTTGCGCGGCTGGACGACGCCGGTGACCGGCCGCTCGTCTGCGTGCTCAACCTGTCCCCCGTCCCGCGCTACGACTATCGCGTCGGCATGCCGCTCTGCTGCAGGTGGCGTGAGCTGCTCAACTCCGACTCGCCGTTCTACGGCGGGTCCGGCGTCGGCAATCTCGGCGGCGTCGAGGCCGAGCCGGTGGGCTGGCACGACCAGCCGTTCTCGGCGCTCCTGACGCTGCCGCCGCTCGGCGCCGTGTGGTTCGTGCCTGAGTAACGGCCGACGCTCGTCTATCGTCCGCGGGCGTGTTCACCACGCGCCCCGAGCTCCGTGGCACCTTCGGCATGGTCGCGTCGACGCACTGGCTTGCGTCGTCCGCCGGCATGGCCGTGCTCGAGCGCGGCGGCAACGCCTTCGACGCCGCTGTCGCAGCAGGATTCACGCTGCAGGTCGTCGAGCCGCACCTGAACGGCCCCGGCGGCGATCTCCCCGCGATCCTGTGGCCCGTCTCGAGCGGCGAGCCGGTCGTCTTGTGCGCGCAGGGAACGGCTCCGCGCGCGGCGACGATCGCGCACTATCGCGAGGAGCTCGGCCTCGAGCTCGTTCCCGGCACCGGGCCGCTGTCGGCTGTCGTCCCGGGCGCATTCGGCGGCTGGCTCACGATGCTGCGCGACTTCGGGACGATGCCGCTCGCGGAGGTCATGCGCTTCGCGATCGACTACGCCGAGAACGGCTATCCCGTGCTGCCGCGGATCGCGAACGCGATCGGCAACGTCGAGTCGCTCTTCCGGGACGAGTGGACGACGTCGGCGAACGTCTATCTGTCGGCGCTCGAGCCCGGCACGCTGCACCGCAACCAGCGGCTCGCGGAAACGTACAAACGGCTGGCCGCGTCGCGCGACCCCCTCGACGACTGGTACCGCGGCTTCGTCGCCGAGGCGATCGTCGCGTTCCAGGAACGCGAATGGATGGACAGCTCCGGTGTCAGGCATCGAGGATTGCTGGCCGCGGACGATTTGAGCGAGTGGCGGCCGACGATCGAGCAACCGCTCGCGGTCGACTACCACGGCCTTACGGTGCTCAAGGCGGGCCCGTGGAGCCAGGCGCCGGTGTTCCTCCAGCAGCTCCGCCTGCTCGAGGGCTTCGACCTGGCCGGCATGGGCCACGCAAGCGCCGAGTACATCCACGTCGTCACCGAGTGCGCGAAGCTCGCGTTCGCGGACCGCGAAGCGTGGTACGGCGACCCCGACTTCGTCGACGTGCCCATGGAGATGCTGCTCTCGCGAGAGTACGCCGCGGAGCGGCGGGAGCTCGTGGGCGACGAATCCTCCCCCGAGCTGCGTCCGGGTGGCGACCATCCGCGTCTGCCTGCGCCGGTCGTCGGCGCGCTCGCCCCCGGCGTCGGCGAGCCGACGCGCGGCGACACCGTGCACATCGACGTCGTCGACCGGTGGGGAAACATGGTCTCGGCTACGCCGAGCGGGGGCTGGCTGTGGGGCGCGCCGGTCATCCCCGAGCTCGGCTTCTGCCTCGGCACGCGCGCGCAGATGTTCTGGCTCGAGGAGGGCTTGCCCAACTCGCTGGAGCCAAGGAAGCGGCCGCGCACGACACTGTCGCCGACGCTCGCGCTCCGCGACGGCGAGCCCGTCCTCGCGCTCGGCACGCCGGGCGGTGACCAGCAGGATCAGTGGACGCTGCACGCATTCCTCGCGCACGTGCACTTCGGCATGAACCTGCAAGCCGCGATCGACGCTCCGAACCATCACACGGAGGCCTTCCCGAGTTCGTTCTACCCGCGTGAGACGCGGCCGCGGCACGTCGCGGTCGAATCGCGGGCGGGCCGGGAGACGCTCGACGGCCTCCGAGCCCGCGGCCACGACGTCGAGGAGTCGGATCCGTGGTCACTCGGCCGGGTGAGCATGGTCGGGCGCGATCCCGACGGCCAGGTGGTTGCGGGCGCCAACCCGCGCGGGATGCAGGGCTACGCGGTCGGTAGGTAATGCTCGTCTGGCCGGGTACGCCGTTCCCGCTCGGGGCGACTTGGGACGGCGCGGGAACGAACTTCTCGCTCTTCTCCGAGAACGCGGAGAGCGTCGAGCTGTGCCTGTTCGACGCTGCCGGCCAGGAGACGCGCATCGACGTTGTCGAGCGGACGGCCTTCAACTGGCACTGTTACCTCCCGGACGTCCGCCCGGGGCAGTTGTACGGGTATCGCGTGCACGGCGCCTACGATCCGGCGTCGGGCCGCCGCTTCAACCCGTACAAGCTCCTGATCGATCCGTACGCGAAGTCGATCGAGGGGCCGATCCGGTGGGAGCGCGCGAACGTGCTCCCGTACGGTCCCGGTCCCGATCCGGACGCGGACCTCGAGCTCGACGACGAGGACGACGCGCAGGCGATCCCGAAGTGCGTCGTCGTCGACACGTCGTTCAACTGGGAGGACGACGCCCCACCGGCAACGCCGTGGCACGACACGGTTATCTACGAGGCGCACGTGAAGGGACTCACGCGTCTTCTTCCGAACGTCCGCGACGACCTGCGCGGGACGTATGCCGGTCTCGCGTCGGAGGGAGCGATCGCCTACCTGCGCGAGCTCGGCGTCACCGCGGTCGAGCTGCTGCCGATCCACCACATCGCCGACGAGCAGTTCCTGCACGACGAAGGGCTGACGAACTACTGGGGCTACTCGTCCATCGGGTATCTGGCCCCGCACGCGCTGTACGCGGCGACGGGGTCGCGCGGGGAACAGCTGCTCGAGTTCAAGGGGATGGTCAAGGCGCTGCACCGCGCCGGCATCGAGGTGATCCTCGACGTCGTCTACAACCACACGGCCGAGGGGAATCACCTTGGCCCGATGCTCGCGTTCAAGGGCGTCGACAACGAGTCGTACTACCGGCTCATGCCGGACGCTCCGCGCTTCTACCAGGACTTCACCGGCACGGGCAACTCGCTCAACCCGGTGCACCCGTCGGTGCTGCGACTGATCATGGACTCGCTCCGCTACTTCGTGATCGAGTGCCACGTCGACGGGTTCCGGTTCGATCTCGCCTCCGCGCTCGCGCGCGAGTTCTACGAGGTCGACCGTTTGTCGACGTTCTTCGACACCATCCACCAGGATCCGGTCATCTCGCAGGCGAAGCTGATCGCAGAGCCGTGGGACGTCGGACCCGGCGGCTATCAGGTGGGCAACTTCCCGGTGCTGTGGGCGGAGTGGAACGGCCCGTACCGCGACACGATGCGCGACTTCTGGCGCGGGAGCGGCAACCTCGGCGGGTTCGCCTCGCGATTCACCGGCTCGAGCGACCTCTATCAGGCCGACGGGCGCGAGCCGTTCGCATCGATCAACTTCGTCACGGCGCACGACGGCTTCACGCTGCGCGACCTCGTCTCGTACAACCAGAAGCACAACGACGCGAACGGCGAGGGCGGCCGCGACGGCACGGACGACAACCGCTCCTGGAACCACGGCATCGAGGGCGAGACGGACGATACGAAGATCAGCGCGGTGCGCGCGCGGCAGCAGCGCAACTTCGTCGCAACGCTGCTGCTCTCGCAGGGGATACCGATGCTGCTCGGCGGCGACGAGATCGGACGCACGCAGCACGGAAACAACAACGCGTGGTGCCAGGACAACGAGATCTCGTGGTTCGACTGGGAGCACGCGGACGCGGATTTGCTCGCGTTCGTCCGCGACCTGATCCGGCTGCGCCGAGATCATCCCGTGTTCCGCCGCGAGACCTTCCTGTCCGGGACGGAGACGCGCGGCTCGGGCCTGCCGGACGTGTGGTGGTTTCGCCCGGACGGGCGCAGGATGACTCAGCGCGACTGGCAGCAGGAACCGGGGCGCACCCTCGGCGTGTTTCTGAACGGCGACGAGATCCCCTCGCGCACCGCGCACGGAGAGGAGGTCGTGGACGACTCCTTCCTGTTGCTCTTCAATGCGGACTTCGACCCGGTGACCTTCACGCTCCCGACGCGGCGGTTCGGCGCACGCTGGGAGGTCGCGATCGCGACCGGCGACACCGCGCCGGAGGGTTCCGTGGGCGCGCGCGCCGAGGTCGTCGTGCAGGACAGCTCGCTGACGCTGCTGCGGCGGGTATAGCCGGTTGCGCCCGGCGCCTCCTCAGCAGGGGAAGGGAAGGAGGAGGCGCCGGACATGGAGGAACCGGTCGAAGGAGGGTGATCTCATCTCACCACTGCGAGATGAAAGCGGCCTAAGAGTTCTGCAAGCGAAGGGTGAGAATCGCGCCGCCGTCGGGCGCGTCTTCGGCGACGACGGTGCCGCCGTGCGCCTCGGCCACCTCGCGGACGATCGCGAGCCCTAGACCGGAGCCGGGGAGCGAGCGGGCGGCGGCGGAGCGGTAGAAGCGGTCGAACACGTGCTCACGGTCCTCCGCTGCGATGCCCGGCCCGTGGTCGCGGACGCGCAGCTCGCCGCCGCTCAGCGTCACGTCGACGCTCGATCCGGGCGCGCTCCACTTGCCCGCGTTCTCGAGCAGGTTCCACACCGCGCGCTCGAGCCGGTCGCTCGAGCCGGTGAGGGTGGTCGGCTCGACAGTGGCCTCGAACGTGAGGTCGGGGAAGCGGCTGCGCGCGCGCTCGACGACGCTCTCGACGAGCTCGTCGAAGCGGAACGTCGTCTTCTCCAGTCGTGAGTCGTCGCCGCGCGCGAGCTCGAGCAACCCGCCGATGAGGTCGCGCATCTCGTGCGCCTCCCGCTGCAGGTCGTCGAAGAGCCGCTGTCGCGCCAAAGGGTCGAGCCGCTCTTGCTGCTTCAGGACCTCGATGTTCGTCTGCAAGCTCGTCAGCGGCGTGCGGAGCTCGTGCGACGCATCGGCGACGAAACGTCGCTGCGTGTCGATCGCGTCCTCGAGGGCAGCGAGCATCGTGTTGAAGGAGGTGCCGAGTCGAGCGAGCTCGCCGCGGCCGGACTCGGGCACGCGCTCGCTCGGGTCGCCGGTCTCCGCGATGCGCTCCGCCGCACCGGTGAGGCGGCGCACCGGAGCCAGCGTCGCGCGCGACACGAGCGCGCCGGCGAGCGTGGCGGCAGCGATGCCGCCGAGCGACACCAGGATGAGGATGAGCCGGAGGCGGCTCAGGTCATGGTCGATGTAGGCGACTGCGCGCGAGACGACCACGGCGCCGCCTGTGGTGAGCGGCTCGACGATCTGGCGCACGTGATAGCTCGAGATGGTCGTGTCGCGGTAGAAGCCGTCGTGCGTCCCAGCCGCAACGGCGCGCATGCTCGCGCTGAGCGGGATGATCCCGCCAGCAGCCAGTTGGCCGTTGGAGTTGACGAGCGTGACGACGTCGCCTCCGAACGGGCTCGGCCCGCGGAACGCCTCGCGCGGATCCTGCGCGTGCTGCGCGAGCTCGCTGTCCACCTGCGAGTAGAGCTCGTGGCGCATGACGAAGTAGGTCGTCATCGACGCAGCCGCGACGACGATCGCGACGACGCTCGCCGCGACGAGCGTGAGACGGAGGCGGAGGCTCATTGCTCGCGGAGGACGTAGCCCGTGCCGCGCACCGTATGGATCAGGCGCGCCTCACCGTCGGCCTCGAGCTTGCGACGGAGGTAGCCGACGTACACGTCGAGCGCGTTCGAGGAGTGGCTGAAGTCGTAGCCCCAGACGCGCTCGTAGATGAGTGATCGCGGCAGCACCTGGCGCGGGTTGCGCATGAGCAGCTCGAGCAGGTGCGCCTCGGTCGTGGTCAGCTCGAACCTGCGCCCGGCGCGGCGGGCGTCCATCGAGCCCCGGTCGAAGGTGAGGTCGGCGAAGCGGAGGACGTCGACCGGCTCCTTGTCGAGTGCGCGGCGCAGCAGTGCGCGCAACCGGGCGAGCAACTCCTCGAGCTCGAACGGCTTCGGCAGGTAGTCGTCCGCACCCGCGTCGAGGCCGTCCACGCGTTCGCCGACGGCGTCTCGGGCGGTGAGCAGAAGGATCGGGATGCGATTGCCTTCGCGGCGCAGCCGGCGCGTGACGTCGAGGCCGTCGAGGCCCGGCATCATGACGTCGAGGACGACGGCGTCCGGGGTCCGGCGCTCGATCGCGGCGATCGCCGTGTCGCCGTCGGAGGCGAGCTCGACCTCGTAGCCCGCGAGCTGGAGCGCCCGCTCGAGGGACTCGCGCACGGCGCGGTCGTCGTCTGTCACCAGGACCAGCATTGCTCAGGAACAGTGTGCCTCCGGACGTGAGACGGCGGTAAGAACGGTCTATGATCGGGGCCTGTGCCCAGGTACCTGATCGTTCGCAGCTTCGACGTCGCCGAGGATCAGATGCCGTTCGTCGGACGTCGCTCGCGTGTCCTCATCGAGGGAGATTTCCCTGAGATCACGTGGGAGCACAGCCATGTGATCGTGGACGAGGAGGGCCGCGTCCAGACGTACTGCGTCTACGCCGCCCCGAGCGAGGAGGTCGTCCGCATGCACGGCGCGAAGCTCGGCCAGCACCGCGTCGACGGTATCTACGAGATCGCCGGCGACGTCACGCCCGCCGACTTTCCGTCTTAAGCCGGGCCGAGCCCAAGCATCTGCGCGTCGTCGACGTGCAGGTACGCCTGCACCGCTACTGCGAGCCGCTGCTGAATGAGCCGCTTGCCGTCGGCGTCGGCCACGAGAGCGAGCGCCTCGCGGTAGAACGTCACCGCCCGGTCCTTCGCCCAGCCGCGCTCGGCCTGCTCGGCGGCTTTGACGAAGTAGTCGAGCGCGCGCTCGTGGTCGCCGGCATCGCGCCAGTGCCGCGCAAGCGCGGCACCCGCTTCCCCGACCTCTGCCGTCGATTCCTCGAGGAAGCGCGCGAAGTGCTCGTGCCGCTCGCGCCGGCGTGCCCGCGGGAGCAGGTCGTACGCCACGTCGCGGATGAGGACGTGCGTGAACATGAACTGCTGCTCGCCCTCGATCGCCGACACCGTCTCGCGGCGGATCAGGTCGCGGCGTTCGAGCGCGGCGAGGAGGTCGGTGAGCTCCCGCTGCTCGGTCCCCATTCGTTCGAGCGCGCCTCGCCAGAAGACCTTGCCGCCGACGGCCGCGTCGAGCACGAGTGCACGCTCGGCCGCCGGGAGTGCGTCGAGCCGGGCCGCGACGAGCGCTCTGATCGTGGTCGGCAGCGCCTGCTCTGCGCCGACGGTCGATTCCGAGACCGTGGCGGCGAGCTGTTCGATGAACAGCGGATTGCCGGCGGCCGCCAGCGCGAGCTCGTCGGCGCGTGAGCCGGCCGAGTGCGCGCTGAGCCGTTCGCGGGCGAGCCGGCGCGCGTCCGCCTCGGGGAGCGGCTGAAGCGGGACCGTGCTGTACGCCGGAAGCCCTCCGCCCCAGTTCGGCCGCGCGTCGAGCAGCTCGGGCCGCGCGAGGACGAGGAGCAGGATCGGAAGATCGCGCAGGCGTGCGGCCAGGAGCTCGACGAGGTCGAGCAGGCTCGTATCTGCCCAATGCAGGTCCTCGAAGACGAGCAGCGTCGGCCGGTCGCGCGCGACCGCCTCGATGAAGACGCGGATGGAGAAGAAGAGCGTTTCGCGGTCGGCGACCGAGGCCTCTGGGGTGGCGAGCCCGATGAGAATGGCGAGGTGCCCGGTGACCTCGTCGGCCGCGCTTGGGTCGAGCATCGTCCCGACTGTGGCGCGGAGCTTCTCGAGCGCCGCCGCAGGCGGGTCGCTTTCGAAGATGCCGCAGAGCTGCTTCAGCTGGCTCGCGAACGCCCCGTAGGCGCTGCTCTCGCGGTAGGGAAGCGTCCGGCCGCGCACCGAAAAGCCGCCGAGCTCTTGCACGGTGTCCGCGAACTCGGCAGCCAGGCGCGTCTTGCCGAGGCCCGCGTCACCGAGGACGGTGACGAGGTGCGGCGTCCGCTGCTTGGTGACGCGGTCCCACACATCCCGCAGGAGCGCGAGCTCGTGCTCGCGGCCGACGAACGTGCTCGAGAGGTCGCGCTCGTCCGAAGGGGCGCGGACGGCGAGCCATGCGCGCAACGGCTCTGCCTTGCCTTTCGCCGACACCGGGTCGGCCGGCACGTACTCGATGGCGGCCCGCGTCGCCTGATACGTGACCTCACCGACGAGGACGCCGTCCACAGGCGCCGCCTGCTGGAGCCGCGCCGCGGTGTTCACGACGTCGCCCGCGACCATCGCCTCGCCGTGGGACGGGCGCGCACCGAGGGTGACGAGCGCCTCGCCGGTGTTCACCGCGACGCGGACGCTCGAGACCCGTTCTCGGACGGCCAGCGCCGCGCGCACCGCGCGCTCCGCGTCGTCCCCGAATGCCGTCGGTGCGCCGAATACCGCCATGACGGCGTCCCCGATGAACTTCTCCACGACGCCCCCGAACGACTCCAGCTCCTCGCGGACGGCGTGGTGGTAGGGGGAGAGGAGGGCGCGGACGTCCTCGGGATCGAGCTGCTCCGCCTGGCCGGTGAAGCCGACGAGGTCGACGAAGACGACGCTGACGACCCGCCGTTCCTCGTCCCCGGCTTCGGCGAGCGCCGTTCCGCAGGCGAAGCAGAAGCGGGCGACGCCCGGGTTGTCCTGGCCGCAGACGGCGCATGTGGCCATGGGGGAAGAGTACGACGGCGATGATGGTCACGTGAACAGGCGGCTGCGACTGGTGATCGGCGGAATGACCGCGCTCGTCATCGCCGGAGTGCTCGTCGCGCCGGTGGTGCTGAGCGGGGGCTCGGGGGGATCGTGCTCCACGACGCTCTACTACCTCGGTCACGCGTACACGGTTCGCTCCGCCGGGGCCGAGGATGCGGTGCAGGCGCTCGCGATCGGCGTAGGCATCACGCGCGGCTGCGGATCGAAACCGGAGAACCAGGGGGTGCGCTCCCTGGCCGGCGTGAGCCCGGCGGCGGCGATCGCTGTCGCGGGCAACGCGTCCGAGATCTACGTCCGGCGCGGAGTCTGCGTCCACGCTCCGGCGCGGACGCTCCTCGCCTGTCTGAAACGCTAGCGTTGCGGGTGGCATGGCCGGACGACGCCCGGAAGACGGTGGCGAGAACGACGACTGGTTCGCCGACGTCGAGCCGCCGCGTGAGCCTGGCGTGCTCGAGAGCGATCCGCCGAGCGCCGAGGACGACTGGCTGCTGCAGCCGGTTCCGGCGCGCCGGCCGCGGCCCGAGCTTCCCTGGACGCGCATCGCGGTCGTCGGAGGCGCCGCCGTCGTCCTCCTCATCGCTGGGCTCGCCGCGGGTGGCGTGTTCAGCGGCAGCACTCCGAAGGCGACGCCTCCGATCACGGGTGTGAGCATTACGACGCCGACGACGACAGCTGCGACGCCCACCGTGTCGAGTGCGCTGCCGACAACGACGCTCAAGCCGGGCGATACCGGGACGCAGGTGCGCGCGCTGCAGCGCGCGCTGAAGGCGCTTGGCTACTCGGTGGGAACGATCGACGGCCAGTACGGCCCCGCCACGAAGACCGCGGTCGCGTCGTTCCAGCACGCTGCCGGGCTCACCGAAGACGGCGTGTTCGGGCCGAAGACGCTCAACGCGTTGATCCAGCGCGCAGGCCCGTGATGAAGCTCGACTTCTCGCTCGTCGACCGCCTCTCGGTACCCGCCAGCCTGCACGACGTCGACGGCCGGTTCCTGCACATGAACGCGAGCGCGGAAAGCGTGCTGGACAAGTCGATCGCGGACATGCGCGGCCGGCCGTATACGGATCCCGTCCCGCCCCAGGCGCGAGAGTCCGTCGAGGCGCACTTCCGCCGAGCGGTCGAGCAGCGCCAGCCGACGGACTTCGAGACCGTCTTCACGGACGCGAACGGCGAGGTGCGAGGCGTTCGTGCCCAGCACCTGCCCTTGATCGAGGGCGACGAGGTCGTCGGCGTGCTCATTCTCGCGTTCGACGTCCGCCGGCCGACGACGCATGCGTTGCTCGATCCGCCGCCTCAGCTGACGCCGCGGCAGCGCGAGATCCTCGAACTGATCGCATCGGGCCGGTCGACCGCCGAGATCGCCCTGGAGCTCAGACTCTCGACCGAAACGGTACGGAACCACCTGCGCGGGCTGTTGCGTGAACTCCACGCGCACACGCGCGTGGAGGCGATCGCCACGGCGCAGCGGCTCGGCCTGCTCGCGGCGCCGCCGCTGCGACCCTAGAGCCGCGGGAGCAGCGCCGTGAGCAAGGCGCGCATCCGGTCGGCGGATGCGGCTGCGGTCGAGAGCACGTCCGCGTGGTCGAGGCGCCCGCCGAGCCCTGCGGCGCGATTCGTGATGAGCGAGACGGCGAGCACTTCCATGCCTTCCGCATGTGCGGCGATCGCCTCGAGCACCGTCGACATGCCGACGATGTCGGCGCCCATCGCCCGGTACGCGCGGATCTCGGCGGGGGTCTCGTAGTTCGGTCCCCAGTAGCCGGCGTAGACGCCTTCGGCGAGGCTCGGGTCGATGTTGCGGCAGAGCGCTCGCAGGCGGCCCGAGTAGAGGTCGGTGAGGTCGAGGAACGTGCCGCCGACGAGCGGCGACGCCCCCGTGAGGTTGATGTGATCGGAGACGATCACGAGATCGCCGGGTGCGAGGTCGTCGCGCATGCCACCGCTCGCGCTCGTCAAGACGACGGTGCGACACCCCGCGGCGGCCGCGGTGCGCACCGCATGCGCGACGAGGGCGACATCGCGCGACTCGTAGTAGTGCGAGCGGCCGGTGAACGCGAGCACGCGCACGTCGCCGGCGCGGAGCGAGCGCACGACGGCGCCGTGGCCGGCGACGGTCGGCTGCGCGAACCCGGGCAACGTTGTGACTGGAACGTCGTCGCCGGTCTGTTCGAAGTCCGAGACCGCGTCGGTCCAGCCCGAGCCGAGCACGATCGCGACGTCGTGCGGGCCGAGCACTCGTGCGGCGGTGCCGGCGGCGTCGAGCACCGCGCGAGTCTATGCGGCTACAACAGGACGATTACGAACGGCACGTTCCACTGGGCCTGCCATGGGCCGGGCACCCCGGTGTTGGATCCGCCCATCGTGATGTAGAAGCCGCCGTCCGCCCCCTCGGTCACAGATCCGGCGTTCGCGATTCCCAAGTTCGTCGATTGCAAGATGGCGATGTTCGCCGGGTTCCCGCTGAACTGGACCTCGACGCCGTTGAAGCCGTACGGCTTGCGAATGGAGATGTCCCCGCCCGTGCAGCTCCAGCGATAGCCGAAGTAGCTTGGGTTGTCGTTGTATGTGTTCGGCAGGCCGGAGAGATCCAATCCCGCTTGTCCGGCGTTGACGACAGCGATGCCGCGAACGGCGCCCGTCTGGCAGCGCCCCTGCGGCGCCACCTTCTCGCCGACGGCGAACGCGGTGCCGCCGAGGGCGAAGAACAGCGCGATCAGCGAGACGAGCAGCGCGGGGGACGGTCGGGGGAACCGGTGCACCTGAGCCTCCTCTGTTGGCAGGAACGTCAACAGTGAGAGGCGCGTGCCGCGCCTTTCTTTCGCTCCGCGAGGGTGCTTAGGTCGTCAGCCGCACTGGCCGGCGCCGGCGATTGCGAACGCCGATTTGGGCCGACCGTCGTTCAGGTAGCGCTTGAGGATCGTGACGAACTGGGCAGGCTTGCCCTGGTCCCACGCCTTGATGGCGGAGCCGATCTCGGCGATGTCGACCTGGACAGCGGTGAGCGCAGCCGTTCCGGTGGCTGTCCGGCCCTGGATCTTCTGGAGCGCCGCGAGCTCCTGGCTCTCCAGCGTCTTCGCCTTGTGCGCGAACGAGTAGAGCTGGGCAGCCGTGACCGGCGAGCCGAACTCCTTCTTCGCCTTCGCGATCCAGGCCGAGCACACCTGGTTGGCCTGGCTCGCCCACGAGTTGGGCGATGCCGGGGCTGCCCCGGCGGTCGAGGCGACAGTCAGGGCGGCGGCGACTGCCGCAAGTGCGACGAGGAGCTTCATGCTGCGAACATCGGGCCGCTCCAGGCTCCTCCGAACCCCCAGACGGGGGAGCTGGTAGACATGACGCATCGATATCCAGCCTGTGCCTCACCTGACGGCGGCCGAGCGCGCCGATCGCGGGCCGGGCCCGGGGTCGTCGTGCCGCGGTCGCATCACGGCGAGTTGGAGTCACCGCAACCGAAGGGGTTTAAGGCGACCGCGGCGTGTGCTGAGCGCAGGTCGCGAGCGCGGACTCGTCGATGAGGTCTAGGGGATTCTCAGGGACCGCGAGCTCGAACCTCCCCGCGGTGTGCACGACGAGGGTCGACTCTCCGCCTGACGCGGGCTTGACACAGACGTTTCCCGCCCGCACCTGCAGATACGGAGTCGGCTGGACGCGCAGGCGATACGAGCCGGCCGTCCCGACTGAGCCGGCGATCGTCGACGCTCCGAGAGTGGTCAGTCGAGCGGGGCCGGGGCCTGTGAGGATCGGCGTCGCATTCCGGACCTCATAGACCGTGAGCGTAGGGGCGGCGAGCACGGGCCGCAGCTGCGGCCCGGCGTGCTCGACGAGACGCAGCTCGCTTGTGCCGACCCGTGGGTCGAGCGTCGTATGCGGGACGACGACATAGCGCACGCCGACGCTGCGCAACCACCTGATGTACGCGGCGCCACTCGAGCTCGAGTTGAAGAGCACCGGGTTGCGCGCGAGGTCCAGTTGGCGGTACCACCCACGCACGAGCGCGAAGCCGTCGCGTGGAAACCAGTACGACTCCCAGTTCCCGGCTGTTTCCACGACTTCGACGCGGTAACTCGGTACCTCGTTCCGATCGAGGAATGTGAGCGCGGGCTGCCAGAAGGCGCGGTGCTGCGGACGCGTGTCGAGCCTGTACGGGATCAGCATGAAATAGGGCACGAGGTTGTAGCCGAGTGCGCCGGAGATCGCGAGCACGGCGAGCCAGCGCGGGCGGAAGCGCGTGAGGATCCCGGTCAGCAGCATGAGCGGCAGCACGAGTGAGCGCAGGCGCGTGATGTTGTCGCCGATCGGCGAGGCCTTCGAGAAGGCGAAAATCGCGGCGGCGGCCCAGAGCAGGAAGAAGGCGACGATCACGCGGCCGCCCGGCGCGCGCCGCGCGAGCAGAGCGCCGCACAGGCAGAGCGCGAGCAGGCTCGCGAAGTCGTAGTGGTTGAACGGGTAGACGCCGGGAGACGGGAAGAGCTTCAGCAGGTAGACCTCGAACCCGGCGAGCCCGACCCCGATCGCCCCGACGACGAGGTTGTGACGGTTCACCCGCGGGTGCGCGCAGAACGACGCCGCCAGCAGGAGCAGCAGGAAGAGGAACGCGAGCGGGCTGAAGCCGAGCGTCAGCGCGGCGAGCAAGCCGTATACCCCGACGCGCCCGCGCTGCAGCGCCCGGATCGCTCCGAGCATGGCGACGAGGCCGAGCGAATACGCGAAGAGCCCGGTGAACGCCGGCGCGGCGCAGAGAACGCCCCCAATGCGCGCAGGCCATTTCGCCTGCTCCCCCCAGCGCTCGAGGAGGATACGCGCGAAGAGCCACGCCGAGAGCGTGGCTGAGACGAGCACGAGCGCGAGGTTGCCGACAAGCGCCGCCGGCAGGTAGTAGAGGACGCTGTAGTCGGCGAGCGGGTAGACGCCCTCGAACCAGAGGTTGTCCCAGACGAAGTCGCCGCGCCGGACGAGCAGGGTGCGGTACAGGTGTGCGGGCGCATCCCCGGGCGGAGGACCGAAGAGCAGGATCCCTGCGGCGATCGCGAGCGCGACGAGGCCGGCGAGCGCGGCCTCCCGCCGGGACACGCTGAACCGGCGCACCGGCAGAGGGAACGCGGTCATGTCCGCCCGGCCGAGTTTTCGTGCGGCGGTGATCGCGGTGGCAACATCATTTGAACGGGACGTTAATCGGACCGGGTAGCCGCCGGTAGACGGCGACGAAGTCTCTGTCGTCCGGAACGAGGTAGCGCGTCGGCGGCTGCATCGGATTGGGCACGACCTCGGTCGGCGCGAGCCCGTGGTGATGGGCGTACGTGATGAGCGTCGGCCATTCCGGGTTGATGTCGAACTGCATTGCGCGCACTGCTCCTGCGCGCTGCAGGATGCGGGCGAGGGTGGTCACGGTCTGGTCGTTTGCAGCCGCGTAGATGAGGTTCCCTCGTCGATCGATGCCGACGCCGGTCCTCCATACGCGGACGGCGTTCCCGAGCGTGAAACCCCACTCCGAGCTGTTGTTCAGCGCCGGATTCAGTCTACCGTTCCAGACGATGGGCGGCAGGCTCTGGCGTGCCCACGCGTAGCTCGCGGGTGCGTTCGGGCCGCCGTTCCAGCGCAGGATGTCGACGCGTCCGTTTCGGTAGCCAACGAGCGTGGCGAGGCCGTCCGCGAGCGGCTCGTTCGTGTGGCCGTTGACGGAGGATCCGTTGTGGCCGTCGATGTACGTGAATCCGCCGTTGAAGGTTGCGAGGAGTCGCCAGCGCTGGTCGTAGGGGATGGAGAACGGACCACGTACGGGCGCGCTCGGCGGCTCGTATCGGCCCGGATACCAGGCGAGCGCTGTCCGGGTCCGGTCGAACCAGGCGACGTAGGCGACGATGCGGGGATAGTCGAGCTCGGTCCGGAACGTCGTCACGAGGACCGGCGGACCGCCGTCGATCGGCGGACCGGTAGGCCTCCACACGCCTTCGCCGCGCAGCGGATGCGGGAAGACGGGCTTGATCCGCGGTGGCCAGGGAGCGCGGCCGGTCGTACGGTGGAGGCGGGGGGCGGCGAGCCCCACGGGAGGCAGCGCTTTCAGCTGTGGGCCGCCCTTCTTCGGCGCTTTCAGTCCGTAGTAGACGCTCTCCGCTTCGTCGACGAGCCAGTTCATGTGGTGGGTCCGGAGCCACTCGACGCTGCGGACGCCGAGTGGAAGGCTCGACGGCTGCAGCATCGTCGCGCTGTATGAGTAGAACGCCGGCGAGAGCAGGATCAGCAACGCGGCGAGCACCCAAGGCCATCTGCGCCGGCGGCGGCGAGGGATCGACGTTCTCGTCCGCTCACGGCGAGGGCGTTTGGAGACGCTCTCTTCGTCGAGGACGAGACCGCGCGTGGGCCTGCCGCCCTCCCGCTCATTTTGCATGTTGTCACGGAGGCTGACACGCTCGGCTGGGAGAAACCTGTGAGATCGCTAGGGCCGCGAGACGATTCGTGTGACGCCCGGCAGCCGCGCAGCCACGGGGAACGCCGCGAGGGGGCGGTCGAGGAGTAGTGGCCGAGGAAGGCGAGCGTGGCCCGCTCGACGACCCTGAGTTGGGGTTGCTCACTCGTGTACGGAGGGAGGTGCTCGGCCCCAATGAGCCACACCGGGAACTTGGGTCGGCCGGCGGCGCTGAAGTACGCCTCGGTCGCTCCGGGTGGGTTTGACATGACGATGGCGGCTCGTATCCGGCGACCCGAGCCAGCGCTCGGCAACCGGGTGGCATAAGGCGGGCGGCCCGCAAACGAAGCCGTTGCCTCCCGAAGGTCAGGCCGTCTGCGAGGCGGTATCCGGCGGCCGACGGTCGCGATCTCTCGCGCTCTGCCGCCGCGCGCCGGGACTTGTCACGGTCCTTTTCAAGGAGTCGTTTCGCCGTTCCGACACGACTGGTCGTGAGGCTGTTGCGAGGCCTGCTTCCTCCTGCAGCAGCTCGATGCGGATGTCGGCGAAGTGACGGTCGGTGAGTAGCTTCTCCCACGTCTCGGGCGTCGCCGGCCGCTCCCAGCGTCTGGTTGCCACACGTCCCGCATTGCGGAGGATGCGCAGGAGGCCGGCGGGCCCGCGCGCCGCGATCGCACGCACCTTGCGCAGGATCAGCCGCCGATCTCGCGGCCGGAGCGAAAGCGCGAACATCATGTCGCAGATGACCAGCCTGCCGCCGGGCACGAGGACCCGCCGTGCCTCCGAGAGCGAGAGCTCCTTCCCAGGATCGTCAAGGTGGTGGAAGGCGTAATTCGACACGACGACGTCGAAGGTTTCGTCGTCGAACGGGAGTGAGCGCATGTCTCCGGCCACGAGGTCGACGTTAGCCACGCCGTCTGCCGCCATGCGTGCGTCGAGGCGTTCGAGCATATGACGCGAGATGTCGAGCGCGGTAACGTTGGCCAGCGGCGCGAGGGCCAACGTAACGAGGCCCGTGCCGGCGCCGAGGTCGAGCACGCGATCGCCGCGGCGCGGCGCGGCTTCGCGCACGACTCGATCGCGAAGTGCGGTAAACGTGTCGGTTGCCGCCACCTCTTCCCAGGCGTCGACGCGGGCATCCCAGTTGTATGGATCGGCAGCCATTCGTAGGAGCAACGAACAAACCTTCGAATCGGCTCCTGAGGATTCGCTACGGATTCGCTGTGAATCGGGTGAGTCCGGGATCGCGCGCAGTCGCATCCGTCCGCTGATGTGCTTCTACGCCGCCTTCGAGGCGACTCGGGGGTTGCGGTGAGACACGGCTTGGGCGAGCTCGCCGCGAACCCGCGCGAGCTCCTGCTCACGCTCGGAGAGTGCGGGGCCACGCACACCGTGCGCGCGTAGGCGCTCCATTTCGCGGACGCGGCCGCGGATCTGCAGAAGAAGGCGCTCGATGTGGGGCTGGGTGTGTGTCGTCGTCATGCCAGAAGGCTCGCTGCCAGACGTGAGAGCGGGGTGAGTCCAGACTGTGAGTTCGTCAAGAGGTCCGGTGACGACATGAAGGCACGAGCTCGCGCCTGCTTGAGGCGGCCGATGACCCGTTGTCGCTACCTTCAAGTGTCACTGCGCATGAACGCCGCCGCAATCCCAGCGTGTCCGCCGGCCTTCGTGGGTCACGTCACCCAGGCGCGTGTGGTGCTGTCCGAGTGGACGAAGTTCCGCTCGCTTCGCTCGACGGTGTACACCTTCGTCGTCGGCATCGGAGCGACCATCGTCTTCGCGATCATCCCTGCGGTGATCAACGCAGTTCGCTGGTCGACGATGAGCCTCCAGGACAAGCTGGCCTTCAACCCCTTGGAGCCGACCCTGATCGGCGTCGGCGTGGCGCAGTTGGCGATCGGGGTGCTCGGCGTTCTCATGATCACAGGCGAGTACTCGACCGGGATGATCCGCGCGACGTTCACCGCCGTCCCGAAACGGCTGCCGGTCCTGTGGGCGAAAGTCGGCGTGTACGGCATGCTCACGCTGATCGTCAGCATTCCTGCGGCGCTAATCGCCTTCTTCTCCGCGCAGTCGATCCTTGCCGGCCACACGTTGTTCGGTCGCGACATTTCGCTCTCGTTCTCCGACCCCGGCGTCGCCCGCGTAGTCGTCGGCGGGGCGCTGTATCTCACTCTCGCCGGACTCTTCGGCCTCGGGGTCGGCGCGATCGTTCGAAATACGGCCGGCGGTATCGCGGCGTTCGCGGCGATCCTGTTCGTGATCCCGCCGGTGCTGACGTTGCTCCCCTCTAGTTGGGACGACGCGATCTCGCCATATCTCCCCAGCAATGCCGGGCAGGCGATCATGCAGTTCGGCGCTCCCGACCACACCCTCGGGCCGTGGACTGGCCTGGCGCTCTTCACCGGGTACACCGCCGCGACGATCGCCGCGGCCGCGGTTCTGCTCTGGAGACGCGACGTCTAGAAACGCGGTGCTCATGCTCGCCGGACTTGCCTCCGCCACTGTCCTTAGCGGGTGCGGCGGGGCGACACGCACGACGACGACGACGAGTTCCAAGCCCTCCGGCCCGCCGCTCGACCGATACGGGACCACCTGGCTCTGCCGGCCCGGGATGGCGGACGATCCCTGTACCGCGGGCCTGGCATCCACCGCGATCGCGCGCAACGGCTCGATCCAGGTGGAACCTGCCGCCGTCACGCGCGATCCGAAAGTCGACTGTTTCTACGTGTATCCCACGGTCAGTGACGAGTCGGCAATCAACTCCGACCTCGCGCTCGGGGTCCGGCAGGCGGAGGTTGCGATCGCGCAGGCCTCGCGGTTCTCCCAGGTCTGCCGTGTCTACGCGCCGGTCTACCGCCAGATCACCCTGAGCGCGCTGAATCGTCCTGGCCGCATAACGCTGGCGGATGCATTGATCGCATACGACAGCGTGCTCTCGGCGTTCCGTACCTACCTCGCGCATTACAACCACGGCCGGGGGATCGTCTTCATCGGACACTCGCAGGGAGCGTCGATCTTGATCAAGATGCTCAGGGATCAGGTCGACAACGACCCGGCGCTTCGCCGCCACGTCGTCTCCGCGCTCTTGCTCGGCGGCAACGTCACCGTCGCGAAGGGTCGCACCGTCGGTGGCGACTTCAAGCACCTTCCGCTGTGCAGCTCGAGCACGCAGACCCGATGCGTCATCGCCTACTCGACGTTCGCGAGCAAACCACCGAAGAACAGCCAATTCGGTCGTACGACGTCGGACGCCGGCGTCAGCCTGCTTGCACCGCACACGTTGTCGCCGAACGTCGCGATCGCCTGCGTGAACCCAGCCGCCCCAGCCGGCGGACAGGCCCAACTCGACCCGTACGTTCCGTCACTCTTCCTGCAGTTCGTCGGTGCAGGCGCCGCGCCGCAGGTGAGCACACCGTGGGTGTCGTTCCCAGGTGAATACACAGCTGTCTGCGAAACGTCGGGCACAGCGACATGGCTGCAGGTCGGGCACACGCCGGGAAGCCCCGACCAGCGGCCGCTCCTGGCAGAGCTGAGCGACCCGTCACTCGGCCTGCACATCCTCGACGTCAACATCGCGCTCGGCAACCTCGTGCGACTCGTGCGCGACGAGGCCGCGGCATACCGCGGATAGCGCTCCCGAACCGGCTTCGTACGCGGGAGGGGGTCCTGCCGTGGAGCCATGGCCAGGCCTCGCTCCTGTGGTCGGATCATGGAGGTTGCAGTACTACGTGTCACGTAGTATTGTGGAGCGTGATGAACGATCCCGGACTGCTCATTCTCACAAGCCTCTCCTCCGGGCCGAAGCACGGTCACGCGCTTCTCCTCGACATTGACCAGTTCGCCGGTGTCCGCCTCGGCCCCGGCACCCTGTACGGGGCGATTACGCGGCTCGAGCAAGGCGGCCTGATCGAGCCGCTCGACGCCGATGAGCGCCGACGGCCCTACCGCCTGACCGCGGCGGGAACGGCCGAGCTCGCCGACTCGCTCCGCGCGCTTCACCGGGTCGTCAAGGTCGGCACGACGCGGCTTGCGGCGTCGACGTGAGGATCCTGCTGCGTGCATACCCGCGGCGGTGGCGTGCGCGATACGGCGAGGAGTTCCTCGCGCTGCTCGAGGCGGAGCCGCTCAACTGGCGCGTGCGCGCGAACGTTCTGCGTGCCGGTTTCGGTGAACGACTCCGCGGCTCCGGGCCGCCACCGCTGCGCGTGCTCTGGGCCTGGTCGCTGTTCGTCATCGGCGGGATGGCGTTTCAGAAGACCTCCGAGCACTGGCAGGTCGTCGTACCCGGCGGCGACCGCGGCATCCCCACAGCCGCGTTCGACGCCGTCCAGGTCGCGGCGGCGGTCGGCAGCGCCGCCGTTCTCGCCGGTGTGGCGCTTGCACTGCCCGCCTTCCTCCGTGATGTACGCAGCGACGGTCGGGGAGCCGTGCGCCGGCCGGTCCTCATTGCGTCGGCCGCGACCATTGTCGCCGCCGCCGCGCTCGCCGCGCTCGCGCTCGGCCACAACGTCATTGCAGTCTTGGTGTTCATCGCGTTCGCTCTCTTCTCACTCTTCGCGTGGACGCACGCTGCCGTCGTCGCTGCGCGGCGCCTTCCGCCGATGCGCGCGCACTCCTACCTCGCGCTCGTCGTCAGCGCAACGATGCTCGTGATGACGGTGGCCGCCGCAGTGTGGTTCGGTTCGGTGACCGCGCACGCTCCCTCATTCGTCGGCGCCGCCCAACTCGCGGTTGTCGCCACCTTCATGCTCGCGGGCACCGCCCTCGCTGCCGCCGGTCTCAGGTCCGCGCCCATGTAGCAGTCGGGGCTGCCTTCGCTCCCCCGGATCCTGCTGCAGCAACGCACATCGTCGAGATCGACGCTGCGCGCAGAGCGAGGTTCAGCAGGCGTCCCAGAGCACATGACGGCGGCATCTCGCACGCCCCCGGGGCTACGGTGCCGCCGTGTTACTGCTCGGTCTGGCGAGTGCACTCTTCGCCTCGGCATTGTTCAACGTCGGGCTGGCCCTGCAGGCGCTGGAGGCGCGGGCGACGCCGAAGTCGCTGAGCCTCCGCTTCTCCCTTCTCGTCCGCCTGCTTCGCCGGCCGCGTTGGTTGATCGGCTGGATCCTCGGGATCGTCGGCATCGGGCCGCAGGTTCTCGCACTTGCGACGGCGCCGTTTATCGTCGTTCAGCCTGCGCTCGCGGTCGGGCTGCTCCTCCTGCTCTGGATCGGATCGCGGAAGCTCGGCGAGCGGGTTGGCATCCACGAATGGATCGGCGTCGTCTCGATCGTCGCCGGCGTCGCGTTCGTTGCGGCCGGCGCGCCCGCGCATACCGAGTCCCACCGCGGCATCCTGGCTGTCGCCGTCGTGGTGGCGGCCCTCTCGATCCCGGCGCTCGTGCCATTCGCGGTCAGGGGGACCCGTTTCGACTCGGCTCTCCTCGTCATGGTCGCATCGGGTACCGGCTTCGCAGCGACGAACGTCGCGACGAAGCTGATGAGCGATGACATCGGCTCGCGCTACTTCGTCGGCGCGGTCACCTGGGCGGCTGTCGGATTGGGCATGGGCATCGCCGCGACCCTGACCGGCATGACCGCCTTTCAACGGCGGCCGGCCACGGTCGTCGTGCCGTTGACGACCGCGGTGCAGACGTTCCTCCCGATTCTGATGGAGCCGCTCTTCCTGCGCGAGCACTGGACCTCGGTTCCGCTCGCCGGCGCTCCGATCGTCGCCGGGCTTCTCGTTGCCGGGGTCGGAACGACGCTCCTCGCGCGGACACGGGCGGTCAGCGAGCTCGCCTCTGGCGGTGCTGGGCGATGACCTGGGACGATGATCGCGTGCGCGGAGTGACAGGGAGTCTCGCGACCGCCGCCATGTGGCTCGTTCCCGCTCCGGCACCTGTATTCGCTCCGCTCGCCGACGCTTTACGTCTTCAGCGGACACTGCCGGCGCACGCACAGGGCGTCGCGCTCACCTTCGACGACGGACCGCACCTGGAGGGGACTCCGGCTGTCCTCGAGCTGCTGCGCGCTGCCGGTGCGCGCGCCACGTTCTTCCTCGTCGGGGAACAGGTCGACCGGCACCCGGAGCTGGCCGCCGAGATCGCCGCCCAAGGGCACGAGGTCGGCTTGCACGGGTACGAGCACCGTCTGTTGCTCCGCCGGACCGTGGGCAGCCTCGAGCGCGACCTGGAGCGGGGGCTGGATGTGATCGTGGGTG
>Ga0307374_10000401_pt1 | contig 84182 bp, 78 predicted proteins | sample OX3MG_FD_202532 | JGI IMG/M metagenome (GOLD analysis project Ga0307374, IMG submission 202532) | Soil microbial communities from Risofladan, Vaasa, Finland - OX-3 | ecosystem: Environmental > Terrestrial > Soil > Coastal area > Acid sulfate soil | place: Finland: Risofladan, Vaasa | collected... | reverse complement strand
TTCTGGCTCTAGCCAGTTGAACCTCCACAGGAGCCCCTCGGCCGCACGGTGGTGTCGATGAAACAACCGTGGTTGGCGGACCGGTTGGACGTAGCTGCGGCATAGCCGCGAGCGCGCGCCGCGTCACTGAGTCCGCCCATCGGCTTCATGGTGAACCAGGTGACTGTGCGCATTCCGTCTTCCTCTGGGGTGTCAGGGGTCCAGCCGACCCTGGGGCCGGCTCCGATAAGCAAACAACGGTTCCGTTTGGCCGTCAACCTATTTTCCGAAATCGGACGAGTTGGCCGAGCAGCTCAGGCGTGGCCGCCGCCACCGGATGCCCCCTGGCGGCGATCTCCCGGGCAACCAGGGCCTGGTCCCCCGCCTCCGCCAGCACGGCCCCGGCCTCCTGGCAGACCAACAGGCCACCCAGGTAGTCCCAGGGCCCGAGACCCTCGGGCCCGTAGGAGCAGAAGCCGTCCAAGAGCCCCTCGGCCACGGCGCAGAGGTCCAGGGCGGCCGCCCCCAGGGCCCGGGTCTGCCACCAGGGCGGTGCCGACGCCGGCAGGCCCGATACCCCGACTATGGCGTGGTCCAGCCCGGTGGCCCCGGAAGGTCGGATGGACCGGCCATCCTTGGTGGCGCCCGCACCCCGCACGGCCTCGTAACACCACCCGCTGGCCTGGTTGACCACCAGGGCTGCCAGCGGGCCCTCCCCGTCGAGCACGCAGATACTGGTGGCAAACCAGGGGACGCCCCGGGAGGCGTTGGTGGATCCGTCCACCGGGTCCAGCACGGCCAGGAGAGAGGCGCCGGCGTTGGTGAGGCCCGACTCCTCGCTGAGCACGGCCAGGCCGGCGCGGTGGAGCACCTCCAGGGCGGCGGCATCGGCGGTCAGGTCGAGGCTGTACTGATCGTCCTTCTGTCCTGACAGGCCCCAGTCGGTGACGCCTACCAGAGCGGCCGCCACCGCCCGGCCGGCGTCCCCCAGCACCTCCAGCAGGCTCGACTCCTCCACCGCAGAAGGCTACCGGGCCCGGTCGGAGGGGCCCGCCAGGGCGGCCGCGGCCGTAGGCTCTGGTGGTGGCGGTGATAGACGTGGCCGGCTACGTGGCCGAGCTCAAGGACCATGCCGTGGACCACGGGTTCCACGTCCACGATGAGCGGCATTTCGTGGAGACCTACTCATTGCGCCAGGTGTGGGAGGTGGATCTGCACCCCGAGGAGGGCTGCGGCGGCCCCATAGACCTGCACCTGGCCCTGGAGGTCGACCCCCGGGTCCTGCTCTCCTTCGAGGACCTGGTGGTCGATCTGCCGGAGGACGAGGAGCCGCCCGACCGGTTCCATTTCCCCCTGGACTTCACCTGGGCCCTCCCGCCCCTGCCCAAAGGCCCCGACCTGCTGCGCCTGGCCATCGATCTGGCCGGCGTGGGCGGCATTGAGCTGCCGCTGGAGGCCTCGGCCATCGACTCGTTCGCCTCGGCCACGGATGCCCCCGAACGCCGGCTCAACATCGTCGCCCACCAGCAGGTGTCCCTGGCCCGGGTGCTCGGCGGGGAGGAACTCATGTGCGAGACCTTCGACCGGTGCCTGGCCGTCAGCCACTTCCTGCTGGAGGCGGCGCCCACCTGGATGGACTGAGCCGCCGGGTCAGCCCCGGCGGACCGGAGCCCCCGCCGAACCGACTCCGGTCTCGATCCACTCGGCATACCCAGCGGCAAAGAGCGCCGGCGTCCCTCCCGTATGCATGAACACAACCCTCTGTCCGCTGCGGATCCGGCCCTCATGGGCGGCCTGGATGAGACCGGACATGGCCTTTCCGGTGTAAACGGGATCGAGAACCAGCCCTTCCCAACGGGCGGCGGCGTCGAGGGCGACCCGGGTCTCCGTGGTCGGGGCCCCGTAGCCGGGGCCGATGCGATCGTGATCGATCCGGACCGAGCCGGACGGCTCAGGCCGGCCGGCCAGGGAGGCGGCGGCCCGGGCCATCTCCGGGACCCGGTCGTCCAGATCGGGCCGGGTGCCGACATCGACGCCCAGGACCCGCCGGTGGTCACCCAGGGCCGCCACCAGGCCCGAATGGGTGCCCCCGGAGCCGTCCGCCACCACGGCCAGATCGAGATCCGGGAGCTGGGAAGCAAGCTCGAGGCCGGCCCGGACGTAGCCGAGGGTTCCGAGGGTGCTGGCCCCGCCCACCGGCACCGGGTAGGGCCTGCCACCAGCGGCCCGCAGCCGGTCACAGGCCTCGGAGATGGCCGCCTCCGTGCCGTAGTAATCGAGGTCACCGGCCCATACGAGGTCGGCGCCCAGGAGGTGATCCAGCACGACGTTGCCGGTCGGATGGTCCGGGCGGGAGCCGGCCAGTACCAGCGTGCATCCCAACCCCAATCGGTTGGCGGCCGCGGCGGTGGTCCGGGCGTGGTTGCTCTGGCGTCCACCTCCGGTGACCAGCACGTCATGGCCCCCCGCTACCGCCTCGGCGCAGAGGTACTCGAGCTTCCTGGCCTTGTTCCCGCCCCCGGCCAGACCGGTGCAGTCCTCCCGCTTGACCCATAGGGTCCCCGGATCCAGGCCCAGCCACTCCCCCAGCCGATCCATCGGCTCCAGCGGAGTGGGGGCGTGACAGAGAACCAGGCGGTCCTCGAGGGCCGAGCTCATGACCCTGAGGTGACCGCCGCCCGGCGGAGCAGGCCGCCGTAGACCAAAGCGCACACCTCGGCCCACTGGCGCTCCCCCATCACCCACAGCCACAGTTCGCGAGACCAGCGGCCGGCCTCATGACGCAGCTGGTCGCGTCCGACCCCGGCCGGCTCCAACTCCGGAGCCCACGCCGTCCAGAGCCATCCGGTGATCCAGTCCCCCTCGGCCAGCCGGTCCCGGGTCCCGGCCGGGTCCTCTCCCGCCTCGGAGCGGGTCCGGTGCCGGAGCTCGGTCGGCTCGGGCGGTGACGGTGGGACGGAACCGGCGGACGGAAAGGCCGGTACGGGGCCGGCGGGCGGAAGGGCCGGTTCAGCCATTGGAGCCGGCTATCCAGACCGGCTCCCGGTCGGTGCCGGTGTAGAGGGACAGGTGCTCGGCATAGTCGATGAACATCGGGCCGTCCGGGTCGAAGGGCCGGGGCAGACTGGCGAAGGCGGTCTTCTTGTCCATGTTCTCCAGCTTCTGCAGGGCCTCGGGCCGATCCAGCTCTCGCAGCTCCAGGCGGTGCTTGACCGCATCGAAGGCCTTTTGTCCGGCCTCGGTCCGGATGATCACGCTCGAGTATCCATCGGCGCTGCCGACGCTACCGACCGAGATGTCCGCGGCGTGGCCGAGGAAGTCGGCGCACTCATCACAGCCTTTGAGTGACGCGCCGTGGAAGTCCCGGATCGGCTCGTCCACCAGCCGGGTGCCGTCATGGGCATCGACCATCAGCTTCCCGTGCAGGATGTCCACCCGGGCCACATCGTCAAGGTCGATGCCCCGGTTGTCGCGCAGCTCGGTCAGCATCAGGCCGGTGTAATCGAAGCTCTTGGTGCACAACAGGGCGATGTTGACCACCACCGCCTCGGGGTGGGACTTGCCCCAATACCAGTCCCGCGCTTGCAGGGCGCGTAGTCCCTGGATCTCACAGGGCGTTCCCACCACGGCTATGCGAGGCTCCGACCCCAGGCCCTTACAGTCCAGGTGGGCCAGCGCCATCGTCTGGTTGTAGAAGCTTCCGGCCGCCGTCTCGATGTCATGGGGGTCGCGGGCGAGGAAGGCCTCTCCCTTCCATGTCTCGGTCGGGCTGGGGCGGGCCAGGATGGCCCCGTTGATGTGGCCCTGGCGCATGAGACTGATGAGGAGGGCGCTGACGAACCCACCGTCTTGGACCCCCGGGATCGGCTCACTCACCCGGGCCGTGTAGGTGGCCAGCTCCCGGCCCAGGTGCACCCGGGCCGTCGCGTCACCGGTGATCACCGGTCCCGGGCCGGCGTCGACCATGGCGTCCTCGGGCCAGGTCGTCTCGTAGCGCAGGCCTCCCCGGGGACAGAAGTCCCAGCACAGCGAGCAGCCGGTGCACATCTTGACCAAGGCGGGCAGTCCTTGGCTCCCGATCCCGATCGAGTCGGAGGGACAGGCGGCCACACAGGTGCCGCACTGGATGCAACGGCCGGCGTCGATGACCCCGGCCGCCAACTCGAAGAACCACGTCTTGCCCGGCGCCTCGGAGATGTCGTTCATCTGGCGGCGGATGTCGAAGGTCCTGCTCACGCCCGGGCTCCCTCGGCCAGCACTTCCTGCAACTCCTGGTTGTCGCGGCGTCGGCACCACTCGTGAAAGGCCTCACCGTCGCGCCGATCGGCCTGGAAGCGGGTGAGGAGACTCAATAGCGCCCCGGGTACCTCGTCCACCGGACGGGCCCCGTCCACCCAGTCGATGAAGGCGGCATCGATCCCGAGGCTGCCACCCAGGCCCACGTCGACCGCTTCCACGATCTGGTCACCGGCGTGAGCTGTCTCCCCCCGGAAGGCGATGTCGGCTATCTGGGGTTGGGCGCAGGAGGCAGAGCAACCCGAGAAGTGCATCCGCACCACCTCGCCCTCGGGCAGGGTGATCCGCTCATCGAGATACCGCGCCCACTCCAGGGCACGGACCTTGGTCTCCACCACCGCGTAACGGCAGAACTCATTCCCGGTGCAGGCCACCACTCCCCGCTCGAACGCCTTCGGCTTCGGGGAATAGACACCCAGCAGCGGTTCGGCCAACAGCCCCTCCAGAACCTCGTCCCGCACCCCGGTCAGGATGAGGTTCTGGTCGGTGGCCAGGCGTATCCGGCCGTCTCCGTACTTCTCGGCCAGCCGGGCCGCCTCTATCAACTCCCGGCCCAGCAGGCGGCCGACCGGCACGTTGAGCCCCACATAGGAGAGACCCGGCTCCTTCTGGGCGTGAACGCCTATATGGTCGCCCCGATAGCTGCGGGTCAGGTTGGTCCCGGCGGGACGAAGCTCGAAGGAGGCCCGCTTGGCCAACTCGGCCCGGAATCCCTCCCCGCCCAACTCCTGGACCAGATAGCGCATGCGGGCCACCCCGCGGTTGCCCCGGTTGCCCAGCTCACCGAACAGCTGCGCGATGGCCCGGGTGATCTCGACGGCCTGGTCCCGGTCCACGAACAAGTCGATGTCGGTGGCCATGCGGGCCCCGTCGGACAGTCCCCCGCCCACCAGGACGTTGAAGCCCAGGGTCCCGTCCTCCAGACGCGCCGGCTGCAGCCCGATGTCGTTGATCTCGCCCTGGGCGCAGTCGTCCAGGCATCCGGTCACGCTGATCTTGAACTTGCGGGGCAGGTTGGCGTACTCCCGGTTCCCGGTGAAGTAGTCGGATATCGCCACCGCCACCGGGTAGGCATCAAAGGCCTCCTCGGCGTCGACGCCCGAGACGGGACAGCACAGAACGTTGCGGGAGCAGTCACCGCAGGCCTGGACGGTGGTCAGTCCGACCGACTCCAGGCGGTCCCAGATGCGGGGGATGTCCTTGATGAGTAGCCAGTGCATCTGGATGCTCTGGCGGGTCGTGATGTCGAGGTAACCGTCCCCCCATACCGGGTGGGGCTCCGGCCCCCGGGCCAACTCATCGGCTATCCGGCCGATCTCGGTGGCCTGAGCGGTATCCAGCCCACCCCCGGGAACCTTGATGCGGAGCATGAACCACTCAGGTCCCTGGCGCTGGGGGTAGAGACCGGCCCACTTGAATCGCTCCAGCTCCCCGTCGACCCGGCCGATGGCGGCTGGGCCCTCGATGGAGTACCGCTCGATGATGGCGTCCCGGACGTCGAGCGGATGACGCTCGAGCTTCCACTGCTCGATCTCGTTCAACTCGACGTTGGGGCGGAGGAACTCCACTCTGCTGCTCCGGGGGGAAGCCCAGGCCCTGACCAGGACCGGGATGGGGATCGATAATTCAACCATTCCTGACCAAATGAGTCAACTTTTGGGGCTATAGGGTCCGGCCCTCGACGTCGGGGGGAGGCGGTGATGGGCAGGCTGGGCCAATCCATCGGCGGTACCGGCGCAGGGATGAAACCCGGAGACGGTCAGCTTCGCCGGGGAAGGGTTGACGGCACGAAGGCAACCCTGAGCATCGCTCGTGCGTCAGTGGTTCCGTGGGCATCGCATCCTCTGCCGGGGACCTGATGGGGACTCCCGGAGTGGCCGGTGGCCCGGGCGATGAAAGCGGCTCATCCGGCGATGCCCTGGTCCGGGGCCTCTTCGCCGCCCACTGGGTCGGGCTGTGCCGGCTGGCCGGGCTGATACTGGGTGACTTCGCCGCCGCCGAGGAGGTCGTCCAGGAGGCGTTCATGAGAACGTGTGGCACGCCCGCCGCGACGGCCCGCCTGGGCGAGCTCGACCGGTCCGACCTCTACCTGCGCACCTCCGTGGTGAACCTGTGCCGCTCCCGCCTCCGGCGCCGCTCGGTGGAGGCCCGGGTCAACGCCATCACCTTCCGGCGCAGCGAAACCCACTCCGCCGATGCCTCCGATCGACTCGAACCGGACGAGGCCGGTCGGGTGGCGGCCGCGGTGCGCCGCCTTCCGCCCCGGCAGCGGGCAGCCGTGGTGCTCCGCTACTACGAGGACCTGCCCGAGGCCGACATCGCCCGGGCCCTGGGCTGCTCGGTCGGGACCATCAAGTCCCAGCTGGCCAAGGCCCGGGCCTCGCTCGGCCGCCGGCTGGGAGAGGAGACGACCATCGATGGCTGACGAACTGGAGGATCGACTCCGCCGGGGGCTGTCGGAGGCCGCCTCGGCCCACCAGCCCTCCCTCGGCGCCGATGCCGCCGCCGATGCTCTCTTCCGGGACGCCCGGACCCGAGCCCGCCGGCCTAGGTGGGAACGTCTGAGTGGGGCGTTCTCGCCCGGTCCGGCCCGGAACCGATGGCTGGCCGGGGTGGTGCTGGCCGGGGCGGTGGCGGCCGTGGCTGCCCTTCTGGTGGTCCGGCCCTCCACCACCAGCCTGTCCACCGCCTCCCGGTCGGCCCGGACCAGCTCCGGCGCGGCTCACTCGCTGTCCGGGGCCGGTGCGGCTGCCTCGGCCTCCTCGGCCGGCGGGTCGGCGAGCGGATCGGCCGGCGGAGTGGCCGGGGTCGGCTCGGGCGCCAGCTCTTCGGGCGGGTCGACAGCGGGCGGCTCCGCCGGTGGCGCCGGCTCCGGCAGTCAGTCCGCGCCCCCGGTGGTCGTGACCCAGGCCGACCAGGGCCGAAACATCACCCTCAAGGTCGGCCAGACGCTGGAGGTGCGGCTGTCGGGCGGCGGTTCACAGCGGTGGAGCGTGCCCCGATCGGCGAACGCCGCCGTCGCACAGGAAACGACCGCCTCAGCCAATCCCACCAGTGGTGATGCCTCGGCCACGTTCGTGGCCCGGGCCACGGGCAGCACCCGCGTGAGTTCCGACGCCCGGCCGATATGTTCGGCTGGGCAGGCCTGCCCGGACTTCGTCAGGCTCTGGACGATTGCCGTCGACGTGGTCGGGTAAGGCGGCTCTGACCGACTCACGCGACCCTCGAAGACACGTCACAATGGGAGCGGCGTCAGGCGGAAACGGAGCCATCCCATGTTGCAGGGCAGTTTCGACACCTTCGATTTCCCCGAGGTCCTCGGGATGCTGTCGCGCAAACGCCAATCAGGGAAGTTGAGGATGCACTGCGGCTCGGCCGTGGTAGAGCTTTACCTGGCCGAAGGGCGGTTGACCCACGCCGAATCCTCCGACCACGGCATTCCGGTCAGGGTGGCCGACAGCCGGCCGCGCCTGGAGGAGGCCTGCTTCGAGGTGCTGCGCTGGGATCACGGCAGCTTCGAATTCCATCCCAATGCCGTTCCCAACTCGGGCCGGAACCTCGACGCCCCGGTGGACTCTGTCCTGTCCGGGGCCCGGCGCCGGGTCGAGGAGTGGGAGCGAGTCCAGCTCGTCATCCCGTCCCTGGACGTACAGCCCCGGCTGGTGAGCGAGTTGACCAGCCCGGAGGTGACCGTCTCCCGTTCCTCCTGGCGCATCCTGGCCGCCCTGGACGGCCGCCGAAATGGGATTGCCCTGGCCCGCACCCTCGGACTCAGCCATTTCGAGTTGTCCTTCGCCCTGGCCGAGTTGGTGTCGGCCGGGCTGGTCGAGGTCAGCACCCGGCCCAAGGTCAGCATTGCCCCACCCGCCGGAAGGACCCCAGGCCTGTCCAAGGTGCGCCTTCCCCGCTTCGGTGAGGAGCCGGACAGCCCGACTCCGGGCGGCAAGGACGAGAAGCCGGTGTCACCGGTCGGCGCGGAATCGCCCGAGTCGGTCCAGGACGGTGAGGGCGCCGGCGCTGACCCGGCCGGCCCCGGCCGGACTCCGGAAGGGGCCACCTTGGCCGCTCTTGGCCGCCTGGGCGGGCGCATCCGGGTCCGCCCGGCCAACGGTTAGCGCCTGGTCTGGTCCGCCGGCCGAGGATCAGCGGCCGGTCTGGTCCGCCGGTTAACGCGCCGGTCGGCCGCTGCGGACGAGCTGGCGTAGTGCGGCGTCGGCCATATCCAGGTAGACCGACTCGACCAGTTCGCGGGGCTCACCCGTGGATGTCCAGCGGTCGATGACCCCGCCCAGCGCGGCCATGAGGGCGGCCATCACCACGACAGCACGCTCTTCCGGCACGCCGAACTCGACCGCCACCTGGCGTCCGTAGAGCTCCTCGATGCTACGCAGGGCGGCCCGGCGGCGCTCCCCCAACCGCCCCCGCAACTGACTGGACTGGAGCAGGACCGAGGCCACCCCGCCTTCGGAGGCGACCACGTCGAACCAGACTCGTACCGCCGCCCGCAACTTGTCCATCAGGCCGGGGGACTCGGCCATCTCGGCCGCGGCCCGCCGCTGCAACTCGCCCACCTCCCGGTCGAAGAGGGCCAAGAGCAGCTCGGTGCGGTTATCGAAGTACGCATAACCCAGGGTCTTGGACACCCCGGCGGCGGCAGCCACCGACTCCATCGTCACCGCCTCGGTGCCGTCCTCCAGCACCAGGGTCCGCGCCGCGTCGAGCAACTGATCCCGGCGAATCGGAGCCGGCAGTCGCGAGCGGCGTCCGGCCGACTCCTTGGGAGTCTTATCGACAGCGGTCATCTGATCATCCCAGCGGAGAGGTTCGGCCGTCCCCCACGGCCTGCGACCAGGGGTCGCTCTCCAGACTATTGCGACGGCGCAGCGGCTGCCCACCCGACCGGACCGCCTCCGGTCGTGCCAGCATCGGGGCCATGAGCGGGCCGATGACCGGGATCACAGTGGTGGAGCTGGGCGTATGGGTGGCTGGACCCTCCTGCGGGGGACTGCTTGCCGACTGGGGAGCCGAGGTGGTGAAGATCGAGGCTCCGGGGGGCGACCCCTTCCGCGGCCTGTACGGCAACGCTGCCATCAACGGGGCCTTCGAGATGGACAACCGGGGCAAGCGCAGCCTGGCCCTGGATATGGGCACCCCGGCCGGCCTGGAAATCGCACTCCAGCTGGTGGCGGGCGCCGACGTCTTCGTCACCAACCTCCGCCAGCGGGTGCTGGACCGCTGGGGCCTCGATTACGACAGCCTCCGGGAGCGCTTCCCCCGGTTGGTCTACGCCTCGGTGACGGGCTACGGGACGGAGGGCCCAGAGAAGGACCGGGCCAGCTATGACTTCGGGGGCTTCTGGGCCCGCTCCGGCATGGCCGCGGCCCTGACCCGGCCCAACGAGATTCCCCCGGCCGCCCGCGGCGGCATGGGCGACCACACCACGGCCATGGGTCTGTGCGCCGGCGTGGCCGCTGCCCTCTTTGAGCGGGAGAGAACGGGCTCCGGCCAACTGGTGTCGACCTCGCTTTTCCGGGCCGGCGTGTTCATTATGAGCTGGGACACCAGCCTCTCCCTGCGCTCCGGGGCGCCCAACCCGGTGGGCATGAGACGGGAGCGCAGCATCAACCCTGCCTTCAACTCCTACGCCGACGCCGAGGGCCGCTGGTTCTGGCTCCTGGGCCTAGAGGGTGACCGGCACTGGCCCGACCTCATGCGAGCGGTCGGACGGGAGGATCTGGTCGGCCAGGAGGGCTACGTCACCCTGCGGGAGCGGATGGGAAAGGCGGAGGAAATCGTGTCCATGCTGGACGGGATTTTCGCCGAGCGGACTCTGGCTCAGTGGGGGCCGATCTTCGACCGGGAGGACGTCTGGTGGGCTCCGGTCCAGACGACCGAAGAACTCCTCCACGATCCCCAGGCCGAGGCCAACGGGGTTTTCATCGACGCCCCGGTCCCGGAGGGAGTCTCCAAGGTGGTGGCCACTCCGGTCGACTTCAGCGAGAGCCGCTGGGCGCCAGCCCGGCCCTGCCCCGAACTGGGCCAGCACACCGAGGAGATTCTCCTGGAGCTGGGCTACGACTGGGACCGCATCATCGAACTGAAGGAGGCCTCGGTCATCCCCTGACCGGCTGTCAGGCCTGGGCTGAGGACGCCTCGGTCGTGGCCGTCAGGCCGGTCGGGCAGGAGACACCCGTGCCACCGAGTCCGCAGTAGCCGCCGGGGTTGGCCGCCAGGTACTGCTGGTGGTAATCCTCGGCGTAATAGAAGGGCCCGGCCGCGGCGATCTCGGTGGTGATGCCGTCGTAGCCGGCCGCCTTCAATTGGGGCTCGTAGCCCTGCCGGGATGTCTCGGCCTGGGCGGCCTGGGCCGGGGTGGTGGTGTAGATGGCCGACCGGTACTGAGTGCCGATGTCGTTGCCCTGGCGCATGCCCTGGGTGGGGTCATGGTTCTCCCAGAAGACGGCGAGCAGATCGGCGTAGGAGACCTTGGCCGGATCGAAGACGACCAGGACGGCCTCGGTGTGGCCGGTCCGGGCGCTGCAGACCTCCTCATAGGTCGGGTTAGGGGTGAACCCGCCGGCGTAACCCACGGCGGTGGTGTAGGCGCCGGGCAGGGTCCAGAACTTCCGCTCCGCGCCCCAGAAACACCCCATCCCGAAGACCGCCGTCTCCATGCCCGCCGGGAACGGCGGCCCGATGGGTGTCCCCAGTACCAGGTGGCGCTCGGGCAGCCGCATGGTCTGGGTCCGCCCCGGCAGGGCTTCCCCGGCGTCGATCAGGCGGGTCTTGTGTTGACGGTCAAAGATCACTGGACGGCCTCCTCTGGGCTCCTTAAGCAACGCCGGCGAGCTTCGCTAGCTTCCCAATCCTCTTCGGCCTGAGCGTGGGCCCGGCAGGGATCGAACCTGCGACCCTCCGATTATGAGTCGGGTGCTCTGACCACTGAGCTACGGGCCCGGATGCCAACACGGTACATATGTTCGCCCCAAGGTGTGACAAGGAGCTTTCTATGCGTTGCCAGCACTAGCTCCGGGGCTGGGACTCGAACCCAGAACCGTCGGCTTAACAGGCCGCTGCGCTGCCGATTGCGCCACCCCGGAATGAGCGCTGGACGTTAGCAGCGCCCCCACCAGGCCCATCACCTGCCGATGGGCCGGCGAGGATGAATAGGACACATAAGCGCACCCGAATTCATGCTTGTTCGTTCGAATGCTGGCATCGGGCACGGCCCGGTAGGGTGCTCCGAAGCGGCGGATCGGAACGCCAGTGACCGCCGACCAGTGCCCCTCTGCGCTAGCCAGATCCAGGCCCTGATGGAGATAAACCCTCACTCTGAGCCGATCCTCGTCAGGCTCGAAGAAGTGGCGCAGCCAGGCCATGAACAGCCGGACCATCGTTGGGTCGGTGTTGGCGAAACTGATGCACCCATCCCGCTTCGATCCCTCCCCGGCATAGAGGGCGGTCCCAGCGATCAGGAGGTCGCGCTCCGAAAGCGCCCCGATCACCGACCGCCCCCATTCGAGGCCTTCCTCGATCTCGGCCGCCTTTCGGCGCTGGAGGGCGTTGGGGCCCCGACGGCGGGGACCGCTCCTCCGGATGGGTCCGGGTAACTCCACGTCCCTGACCCATACCGACACCGAGGATCGGGAGACCCCCAGGCCGGCACAGATCTCGGCCAGGGTCAGGCCCGAGGCGCGCAGTTCCCGCGCCGCCGCCCGCTCCACCAGCTTGCCCCGGTAGCCCATATTCAGAGACTTCCAGGGGGCTGTAACAGGTCAGCCCTTCACAGGGGACGGATAACGGGGTATGAACAGGGGATGAGATTCAAGACGGGGTTGGTGGTTGGGGCCGGGGTCGGCTACTACCTCGGGGCGGCGGCCGGCCGGGCGCGCTATGAGCAGCTGCGGCGTCTCCTGGGCCGGGCCGGCAGCTCGGGGGCTGTGACCACGGCCGGGAGCAAGGCCAGGGCCGTCATCGACCTGACGCTGGAGCGGGCCCGGGATGCCGTAGATGCCCGGGTCGGTGGCAGTTCCCGTAGCGCGACCCCGCCACCGGGTACCGGCTCCGGCGCCGGCCACCTGGCTGGGGTCCATCTCCATCGGGCGGCTGAGAACGGTAAGACCGTGACCCTCAACGGAGCCGGAGCCTGACCGGCTGAACACGGGCCGGCAACGGCGGCCCGGCTACTGCTCTTCCAGGTAATCCCTTAGGGGTTGGCTCCGCATCGGATGGCGGAGCTTGGCCAGGGTCTTGGCCTCGATCTGGCGTATGCGCTCCCGGGTCACGCCGAAGACGCGGCCCACTTCCTCCAGAGTCCGCATCTGGCCGTCGTCCAGGCCGAAGCGGAGGCGCATGACCTCCTGCTCCCGATCGCTGAGCTGGTCCAGGGCGTTCTTGATGGCCTCGTTGAGCATGCTCCGGGTGGCGGCATCGAGGGGCATTATGGCGTCCTCGTCCTCGATGACATCGGACAGACTGAAGTCCTCGTCTCCCATCGGCTGTTCCAGGGAGACGGTGTCCTGGCCGATGCGCTGAATCTCCCGCACCCTTTCCGCCGTTATCTCCAGCTTCTGGCCGATCTCCTCGGCGGTCGGCTCCCGCCCCAGTTCCTGGAGCATGGACCGTTGCATCCTGGTCACCTTGTTGATGGTCTCCACCATGTGGACCGGGATCCGGATGGTGCGGGCCTGATCGGCTATGGCCCGGGTGATGGCCTGGCGGATCCACCACGTGGCGTAGGTCGAGAACTTGAAACCCTTGGTGTAGTCGAACTTGTCCACGGCGCGCATCAGGCCGAGGTTTCCTTCCTGGATCAGATCCAGAAAGGCCATGCCCCGATTCCGATAGCGCTTGGCGATCGAGACCACCAGACGCAGATTGGCCTCAATCAGCAACTCCTTGGCCTGGAGGCCGTCCGCCACGACCAGCGCCTCGGCCTGTAGCACCTCGGATTGCGCGAGCTCTCCGAAGTTGGCCTCCAGTGCACTGATGCGCTCGGAGGCATGCAGCCCGGCCTCGACCCGACGGGCCAGGGAAACCTCCTGATCGGGCCGCAGCAGGGAGACCTTTCCGATCTCCTTGAGGTAGGCCCGCACCGGATCGGAACCGAATGCGGTACCGCTCGCCCGCCCGTCGTCATCCCCGCGCGGTTCCCCCGTGCGCCGGCGTACGGCCGGAGTCACTACCGGCGCAACCGCATCAGGCTTGGCTTCCTTCACCAGAGAGGTGGCGGCGGGCTCCGCCTCAGTCACCTCGACGGCCGTGGGCGCCAGGTCGGCCTGTTCATGCAACTCGGCCACCGGATCGACACTCAGTGGATCGCCCTCGTCAGGATCATCGATGTAGACGATCCCCTCGGCGCGCACCCGCGCCACCACGGCGTCGATGAGGGCGGCGCTGAGCTCAACCCGGTCGAGCACGGCCATCAGATCGTCCTGGGTGAGCACGCCCCGCTCGCGCCCTGCGGCCAGCAGTTGAGCGAACTTTGCGCCGCCGGCCGCCACCGACTCCTCCAGCGACAAGGTGGCGTCGATGGAAGGCGATATGGCGCTATCGCTCAATTTTCGCCCTCCCCTCGTTCCGCCAGCCACGCTACCAGCCGTCGGGATGCCTCTACCCGCTCATGGGGATCGGCCAGCGCCTCCATCTCCAATTTGAGCCAACCCAATGTCTGGGCAATCTCGGCAAACCTGTCCTCCGACGCCCGTGACTCGGCCCGCAGCTCGACCTCGGCGCGCGATGCGGCCGCCCACACCAGCGTGGCCATGGTCTCATCAGCATCCTCATCCGATTCCTCCACGGCCAGGCGGGCCAGTAGAGCACCCACCTCGGGTTCGGCTTCCTCGATGGCCTGGTGCAGGGTGGCGGAGTTGGCCAGGCGGACGAAGGCCGACTGATGAAGCGGATCCACGAACAGCGCTTCCTCCAGGCGGTCGGCCACTTCGGCCGGGCGGTGCACAGCCAGGCGCAGGGCGTCGCGCTCCACCAGCGTGCTCCGCTTGGGAGCGGGTGCCTGACGGCCGCGGCCGTCGCCTCGCTCCGGGGTGGCGCCGGCCCGACTGGAGCCGCCGGAATCCGTGCCTCCTGCGCCCCGCCGGTTCGACGGGCCCGAGGGCGGCAACATGCTCCGCAACGACTCGGGATCGGCAATCATCCGGCGCAGTTCGCCCACCTCCACTCGGCAGCGCTCCGCCACCAGGGTCACGTACTGATCCCGAACCAACTGATGAGGGTGTTCGGCTATGACCAGCAGAGCCTCTTCAGCCGCCCGGGCCCGTCCTTCCGGACTGGACAGATCCCGGGAGCTGAGCACCCGCTCGACACGGAACAGCATGAACGGCTGTGCTTGCTCGACCGCCCGGCGCAGGGCGTCCGGATCGGTGCGGGCGACGTCCCCGGGATCGGCGCCGCGGGGCAGGGCCGCCACGGTGATATCCATCTCGTATTCACGTTCCCAGGCGTGGAACCGCTCGGCCGCCGCCTGTCCCGCCGCGTCGGCGTCGTAGGCCAACACCACCCGGCGGGCGAAGTTCTTGAGCAGCCGGAAGTGTCCGTCGGCCAGGGCGGTCCCGCAGGTGGCGACCGCCCGGGGAACGCCGGCCAGGAACATTCCGATGACGTCCGTATAGCCCTCGCAAACGACCACCTCGCCCGAGTCCACGATCCCGGTCTTGGCCCAGTTGAGCCCGTAGAGCGTGCGGTTCTTGGAGTAGATGGGCGACTCGGCGGAGTTCTTGTACTTGGGACCCTCGTAGGCGGCATCGGGAAGTATCCGGCCGCCGAAGGCGACCGGGCGACCGCCCGAGTCGAAGATCGGGAACATGATGCGCGCCTTAAAGGCGTCGCGACGCCGTCCCCGATCATTGACGTAGCCGAGACCGGTGTCCTTCATCACGTCGTCGGACAGCTTGAGCTCCCGGTAGAGCGCGTCCCACTGATCGGGGGCCCAGCCGATCTTGAACCGCCGTACGACGTCGCCGTCGTAGCCCCTCTGGTCGCGCAGGTAGCGCCGGGCCGCACCGGATCCGGGGCCGGACAGCAACTGCTCGTGGTAGTAATCCACCGCCTTCTCCATGGCGGCGGTCAACACGCCCTGGCGATGGCGGTCCGGACCTCCCGCCGTCTGGTCGTAGCGGAGCTGTATCCCGGTCCGGGACGCCAGACGCTCGACCGCTTCCACGAAGTCGAGGTGCTCGAGCTCCCGCACGAAACTGATGAGGTCGCCCTTGGCCCCGCATCCGAAGCAGTAGTACAGGCCCTCGGCGGCGTTGATGGAGAACGACGGGGTCTTCTCGGAGTGGAACGGGCACAGACCCACCCAGCGGCGGCCCTGCTGACGCAGGGCCATGTGCTCGCTGGCCACGGCCACGAAGTCCGTTTCGGACCGCACCCGGGCGATGTCCTCGTCCAGGATCGCCACGGACCGAAGGTACTCCCGCCCCGGCCCCGCCCGGCCGGATCAGGCCGTGGAGTACTCCTTGGAGCCCAGCACGGCCTGGGCCGCAGCCAGGCGGGCTATGGGCACCCGGAAGGGGGAACAGCTCACATAGTCGAGCCCGGCGGCGGCAAAGAGGACGATCGACTCCGGATCCCCTCCGTGCTCTCCACAGACCCCGAGCTTGAGGCCGGGCTTGGTCTCCCGGCCCCGCTTGGCGGCCAGCCGGACCAGCTCGCCCACCCCCCCGACATCGATGGTCTCGAACGGATTCCGGGGCAGCAGCCCGGCGTCGAGGTAGGCGCTCATCATCCGCCCCTCCACGTCGTCCCGGCTGAATCCGAAGGTCATCTGGGTCAGGTCGTTGGTTCCGAAGGAGAAAAAGTCGGCCTCCTCGGCTATCTCATCGGCTCGCAGGGCGGCCCGGGGGGTCTCGATCATGGTCCCGATGGTCACATCGATGCCCTTGGTCCCCTTGGTGGCCGCGGCTATGGCATCGGTCACCCAGGAACGGGCCAGGGCCAGCTCCTCCCGGGTCACAGTCAGGGGGATCATTACCTCCACCACCGGCCTTCCGCCCTTCTTCACCCGGGCGGCGGCCGCCTCCATCAGGGCCCGCACCTGCATGGCGTAGAGGCCGGGCTTGAGCACCCCGAGGCGCACCCCGCGGGTGCCGAGCATGGGGTTGGTCTCCTGCCAGGACAGAGCGGCGTCGTAGAGCTTCCGTTCCTCATCGGTCAGGCCGGTGGTGGCCTCTTTGATGGCCAACTCCTCGGTGCCAGGTAGGAACTCGTGGAGCGGCGGGTCGAGCAGCCTCACCGTGACGGGCAGGCCGTCCATGGCCTCCAGGATGGCCTCGAAGTCGGACTTCTGCGCCTTGCGCAACTCCTCCAGGGCGGCCGCTTCCTCCTCCTGACCCTCCGCCAGGATCATGCGCCGGACGATGGGCAGGCGGTCCTCGGCCAGGAACATGTGCTCGGTCCGGCACAGACCGATCCCCTCAGCGCCGAACTGCCGGGCGTTGGCGGCGTCGGCACCGTTGTCGGCGTTGGCTCGGACGGCCAGCTTGCCGGCCCGGATGGCGTCGGCCCAACTCAGGATGGTGTGGAACTCCTCGGGAGGTTCGGCGGCCGAGAGGGTGACCGCTCCCAGCACGATCTGGCCCGTGGTCCCATCGATGGAGATGGTGTCGCCTTCGCTCACCACCGTGTCCCCGACCCGGAACTGGTTGCGGGTGATCCGCACGGACTCGGCACCCACCACGGCCGGCTTGCCCCAGCCCCGGGCCACCACGGCGGCGTGGCTGACCAGGCCACCCCTCGAAGTCAGGATGCCCTCCGAGACGATCATGCCGTGGACATCCTCGGGGGAGGTCTCGGAGCGGACCAGGATGACCTTCTCGCCCTTCTCGGCGGCGGAAGCCGCCCCATCGGCGGTGAAGTAGGCCTTCCCCACCGCCGCCCCGGGCGACGCCCCCAAGCCCTTGGCCAGGACCTTCACGTCGCTGGAGGCGAACTGGGGATGCAGGACCTGGTCGAGGTGATCCCCGGTCACCCGCTTGACCGCCTCCTCCTTGGACAGCTTGATCTTGCGGTCCTTGGTCATCTCCACGGCCATCCGGAGGGCGGCGGCACCGGTGCGTTTGCCCACCCGGGTCTGCAGCATCCAGAGCCGGCCCTGATCGATGGTGAACTCGGTGTCGCACATGTCGCGGTAGTGCCGCTCCAGGCGCTCGAAGATTCCCATCAGCTCCTTGTAGATCTTGGGGAAGCGGGTATCCAGGGCCGACAGGGGCTCGGTGTTGCGAATGCCGGCCACCACGTCTTCGCCCTGGGCATTGATCAGGAAATCGCCATAGGCGCCCTGGGCGCCCGTGGACGGGTCCCGGGTGAAGCCGACACCCGTGCCGGAGTTCTCATCCCGGTTCCCGAAGACCATGCTCTGCACATTGACGGCCGTGCCCAAGGTGTGGGCGATGTGCTCCCGGTTCCGGTAGGCGATGGCGCGAGGCGAGTTCCACGAGCTGAATACGGCCTCGATGGCGCCCCGCAGCTGCTGATCTGGATCCTGGGGGAACGGCTTACCCGTCTCGCGCTCGACTATCTGCTTGTAGGAGCGCACCAGGTAGCGCAACAGCTCGGTGGGCACCTCGGCATCGGAACGGGTATCGGCGAGTTCCTTGGCGGCGTCGAACAACTCCTCGAACGGGCCTCCGGCCAGGCCCAGCACGATGCGCCCGTACATGGCAATGAAGCGGCGATACGAGTCATAGGCGAAGCGCTCGTCGCTGGTCTGCTTGGCCAGTCCTTCCACCGACTCGTCATTCAGCCCGAGGTTGAGGACGGTGTCCATCATCCCCGGCATGGAGAAGGCGGCCCCGGAGCGGACGCTGACCAGCAGCGGGTCGGCCGGGTCGCCCAGGCGCTTGCCCATGGCCTTCTCCAGGCGCTGGCGGTGCTTGGCGACCTCCTCCGAGAGCCCGTCCGGCCATCCGGAGTCCATGTAGGCCCGGCAGGCCTCGGTCGAGATGGTGAAGCCGGGAGGTACCGGAAGGCCCAGTACCGAGGTCATCTCGGCCAGATTGGCCCCCTTGCCCCCCAGCAGATCCTTCATGGCCATCGGGGGTCGGCGGTGCTTGTGGTCGAAAGCGAAGGCGTAGGGCAAGACGGGTTCTCCTGGGGACGATCCGACCGTCAGCCTAATGGCGGCCGGTCAGAGTCACGGCCGGCGGGTCAGAGCCCGAGGCGGCGGAAGACCTCGTGGGTCAGATCCTCGATCGGCACCCGGGACTGCTCGGTGGTGTCCCGGTCCCGGATGGTCACGGCCGAGTCCTCCAGGCTGTCGAAGTCCACCGTTATGGCCAGCGGGGTACCGATCTCGTCCTGGCGGCGGTAGCGCCGCCCGATGGACTGGGTCTCGTCATAGTCGCACTGGAAATAGGGCTGGAGCCGGCCGAGCACGGACCGGGACAGCTCGACCAGAGGCTCCTTCTTGGACAGCGGGAGCACGGCCACCTTGAACGGCGCCAGCCGGGGATGCAGGCGCAGGACGGTGCGGGCCTCGCCCCCGACCGTGTCCTCCTGGTAGGAGGATAAGAGGAAGATCATCATGGCCCGGGTGGCCCCCGCCGCCGGCTCGACCACGTGCGGAACGTAGCGCTCCCCGGTCGCCTGGTCGAAGTACTCGAGCTTCTCCCCGGAATGCTCGGCGTGCTTGCGCAGGTCGAAGTCGGTGCGCTGGGCTATGCCTTCGAGTTCGCCCCACCCCCAGGGAAAGGCGTACTCGATGTCGGCCGTGCCCGAGGAGTAGTGGCTCAGCTCATCCGTCTCGTGGTGGCGCAGACGCAGCTTCTCGGCCGGCACCCCGAGGCCGGTGTACCAGGCCATGCGCTCCTCGCACCAGTATTCGAACCACTTGGGCCCGTCCCCGGGCGGGACGAAGTACTCCATCTCCATCTGTTCGAACTCACGGGTGCGGAACACGAAGTTGCCCGGGGTGATCTCGTTGCGGAACGACTTGCCCACCTGAGCGATCCCGAAGGGCGGCTTCTTGCGGGAGGTCTGCAGCACGTTGAGGAAGTTGACGAACATCCCCTGGGCCGTCTCGGGACGGAGATAGGCGACGTTGGAGTCCTCCTCGACCGGGCCCACATAGGTCTTGAACATCAGGTTGAAGGCGCGGGCCTCGGTCAGATCGGTCGACCCGCAGTTCGGGCACACACCTTCGATCTGGTCCTCCCGCCAGCGCTCGTGGCACTTCCGGCAGTCCACCAGCGGGTCGGTGAAGGTGGCCACGTGCCCCGAGGCCTCCCAGATCTTCGGGCTGGAGAGGATGGCGGCGTCGATGCCCACCACGTCGTCACGCAGCTGGACCATGGACCGCCACCAGGCGTCCCGGACGTTGCGGAGCATCAGCGAACCCAACGGCCCGTAGTCATAGGTGGACCGGAAACCGCCGTAGATCTCGCTGGAGGGGAAAACGAACCCGCGCCGCTTGCACAGGTTGACGACGCGTTCCATAAGATCGTCGGGCGGGGCCATCCGGGGAGGATACCGGGCCGTCTCCGGCCTCCCGGAGGTGTTTCAGGCCCGGTCCAGGACCCCCAGGCTGCGCAGCCGGCGCTCCAGGTGATGCTCGATGGCCCGGGACGCCAGGATCGAGACGTCGTGGGCGCCGGCGGGGTCCGGCTCGGAGAGAACTCCGGACAGGCCTCCGCCCAGGATCCTCCTCATGAGCTCCAGGGCCTCGGGACTGAGGGACGGGCCCCGTCGGCACTGCCGGCAGAGTGCGCCGCCCTCGTCGATGTCGAAGGCGACCAGCTCCGCGTCGGCGCCGCATGACGCGCACTGGTCGAGGACGGGCTCGAAGCCCTCCAGGGCCAGGAGCTTCAAGAAGAAGGAGGGGACCACCATTGTCGAGCGGGAGGACGCCAGCGCCCGCAGGGCCCCGACCAGCATGGCGTACAGGCGCGGGTTGGCCTGCCGCTCCTGGGCCACCTGGTCCACCGCCTCCAGCATGGCCGTGGCCATGGTCACAGCCTCGAGGTCCTCGCGCACGCTCCTGAAGTGCTCGACGGACTCGGCCTGGGTGATGATGTCGAGCTCTCGGCCCTGATAGAGCAGCAGGGCCACGTGTCCGAGCGGCTCAAGCCGGGCTCCGAAGCGGCTCTTGGTCTTGCGCACGCCCTTGGCCACGGCCCGCACTTTTCCGTGGGCCTCGGTCATGAGGGTGACGATCCGGTCAGCCTCGCCCAGCCGGATGGTGCGCAGCACCACACCCCGGTCGCGGTAGAGGCTCATCGCCTCCGGACCCTCCGCTTCTTCTCCTGCACCCCCCCGAAGCGGCGATGCCGGCTCTGGTACTCCCGGATGGCATCGAAGAGATCTTCCCGGCGGAAGTCGGGCCACAGCACGTCGGTGAAGACCATCTCGCTGTAGGCCACCTCCCAGAGCAGGAAGTTGGACAGGCGGTACTCCCCCGAGGTCCGCACCACCAGGTCGGGGTCGGGCATGTCGGGCTGGTAGAGGCGGGCCCGGATGGCCTTGTCATCGACCTTGCCCACCGCCACATTGTCGGCCACCAGCCGGCGCACGGCGTCGATGATCTCGGCCCGGCCCCCGTAGTTGAAGGCGAAGTTCAGGGTCATCCGGCGGTTGGCGGCGGTCAGGGCCTCGGACTGCTCGATGTGGCGTAGCAGGCGGCGGGGCACCCGCCAGTCCCGCCGCCCGGAGAAGAGAATGCGCACCCCCTTGCCGTTGAGGTCGTCCCGGTGCCGGGTGAGAATCTGCTCGTTGAAGTTCATGAGGAAGCGGACCTCGTCGACGGGACGGGACCAGTTCTCGGTGGAGAAGGCGTAGACGGTCAACCAGGACAGGCCGACCTCGAGGGCACCCTCGACGGTGTCGAAGAGGGCCTCCTCCCCGGCGGCGTGTCCCTCGGTGCGGGCGAGGCCCCGCTTCTCGGCCCATCGTCCGTTGCCGTCCATCACGCAGGCGACGTGGGCGGGCACCCGGCTCATGTCGATGCCTTCGATGCCCACCGCCACAACCACCTCGCCTCGACCGGACCCCGGCGAAGCTACCCCTCCCCGCCCCCGATCCCGAGGAGCCTCTCCAGCTCGGCTTGGCCCCGGCACAGCTCCGCCGCCACCCGGCTGGGCCCGGCCAAGCCGACTCCCTCCCCGCCCAGAGCGGCCCGAAGCTGTCGGGCGGCCGGGCGGCCCATGACCGAGCCGACCAGGTCGACCCACAGGCGGGCCCATTGGGGGCCATGGGGCTTGGCCCACAGAATGGGCTGGGCGGCCACGTGGGCCAGCTCGTGAAGGATGGTGAGGGGTCGTCTGGACCACGGCGGCAGGTGGAGGACGTGGAAGACCCCCGCCTCACTCAGGCGCGGCTCGTGCCAGGCCGGCGCCGTCTGGTCGGCGCCCGGGCTCGGGTCCAGGCCCACCTCGGTGACCTTTGGCGCCCAGGTCCGCCACCAGGGCCCGGCTATGACCGCCTCGACGAAGGCCGAGACCTCCTCCGCACCGGCCAACTCCGCGCCGGTGTCGACCGCCTGGCTGGCCCGGTAGACCCTCCGGTCCCGCTCGGTGAGCAACTCCAGGTCCGGACCGACCGGACCCACGTCGGTGGCCAGGAGCTCACCGGCGGACAGGTCGAGGATGCGGCCGACCCGGATCAACTCCGAGGTGAGTGGTCGCACCCGGCCCGATAGCCGGGCCCGCCAGGCGGGTGGACTCAGCCCGAGTTGTCCGGCCAACTCGGTGGCCGAAAGACCCCGTTCAGCCGCGGCCCCCGCCACCAGCTCGGCCCAGGGTGGGCGGACCGGGGCCTTCGGCACCGCCAAAGTCTGGCCGGGGGGCGCCCGGTCCGGGGTGACGGGCGGGGCTCCGGGCCCCGCCCCCCAACGGATGGGGTCTAGGGGGAGACGACCAGGTGCAGGGTGTAGGTCTGGCTGGGCTGCTTCTGGCTGGGAGGGTAGTAGCCGGCCACGAACCCGGTGGTGTGGGCCGAAAGGGCGCTGAAGGTCCAGGTATAGGTGACGGGGCGACCCACCACCGGAGGCGCCCCGGGCGCGGTCGAACTGGTGGGTGAGGTGGTCGACTCCCCCTCGTAACGGAACACCACCGGGTTGGGCTGGCCAGTCATCTCCCACTCGTAGCCGCACCCGCCGCATCCGGAGAGGACCACCTCGAGGGTGTCCCCGACATGCAGGTCGATGGTCTGGCCGTTGTCGGACGACCCGGCCGTCACCGTCTTGGGCGGAGGCGAGGTGGTGGTGGCGGCGCGGAGGGTGGTCGAGGTGGGGCCGGAGTGGACGACGGTGGTCGAAGTGGTGGTACTGGACACCGGCGCCGAGGTGCTGGTCGTGCTTGCGGTCGTGGGAGGAGCCGTGGTGGGCGACGACGTGGTGGCGGAGTGAGTGGTATTGGCGGGCGAGGAGGAACACCCGGCCAGGCCCAAGGCGGCCACCGCGGCTAGAGCCGCCCCCAGCATCCCCCGTCGTCTCGGCACGGGCCGGATGGTAACCAAAGTCCCTTTTGCCCGCTACCGCCGGAACCAGCCGGCCCCCCGGCCGGCCGGTGCTCCCGCTACAGCCCGGCTTTGGCCCGGGCCACCACCCGGCTCTTCGGCATGGCCGGCGGCCGGGCCCCTTTGGGGGTGACCCAGTGCTCCAGCAGGCGGGCCGTGGCCCGAGCCACTTCCTCCACCGCCCGCTCGAAGACCTCTTCGTTCTGCTTGGAGGGGACCCGGGCCCCGGCCACCTTGCGCACGTACTGGCGGGACGCCGCTTCGACCTCGGCGGCGGTGGGCGGTTCCTCGCCCCTCAGGACCACGATGCTTCGGCACATGACTCCATGCTCGCGCCGGCCGTCGCCCCCGGCCGGTACCTTCCGTGGGTGCCTCCGGATGACTCCATCACCTCGGCCCTGGCCCGGGTCACCGCCGCCTTGCCGGGCGGGGGCGAGGCCCGCCCCGGGCAGGTGGACATGGCTCAGGCCGTGGGCCGGGCGCTGAGGTCGCGGCGCCACCTGGTGGTCCAGGCGGGGACCGGAACCGGTAAGTCCCTCGCCTATCTGGTCCCCGCCATCCTCTCGGGCCGACCGGTGGTGGTGGCCACCGCCACCAAGGCCCTCCAGGACCAGTTGGCCCGGAGGGACCTGCCCCAGGTGGCCTCGGCCCTGGGGACGGAGGTGACCTTCGCCGTTCTCAAGGGCCGGAGCAACTACCTGTGCCGCCAGCGCATGGTCGAAATGGAAGCCGCTCCGGCCCAGCTGGGCATCGAAGACGGGGAGGGCCGGGACGCGGCCGCGGCCACTCCGGGGGCCGGGTTGGGTGAGCTGGGCCGCCAGGTGCGCCGGCTCCTGGAGTGGGGCAAGTCCACCACCACGGGGGACCGGGCCGAGTTGGAGTTCGAACCCCGCCCCTACGCCTGGTCGGCCCTGAGCGTCACCGCCAGCGAGTGTCCCGGGGCCAGCCGGTGTCCGATGGGCGAGGAGTGCTTTGCCGAGGAGGCCCGCCGCCGGGCGGCAGCGGCGGACGTGGTGGTGGTCAACACCCACCTCTACGGGGCCCACCTGGCCAGCGGCAGCGCCGTTCTGCCTCCCCACGATGTGGTCGTCTTCGATGAGGCCCATGAATTGGAGGATGTGGTGGCCTCCAGCCTGGGCCTGGAGCTGGGGGCCGGCCGGCTCCGGGCCCTGTCCAGAGCGGCCCGGGCCATCGTTTCGGGCCCCGGGGTCCGCGCCGCCGAGCGGGTCAGCGACGTGGCCGACCGGCTCGAACAGGCCCTCGAGGATCTGGCCGGCCAGCGGCTCAACGAGCCCCTCCCGGAGGACCTGGCCGCAGCCCTCGGCGCCAGCGGGGCCGCCCTGGCCGAGCTTCTCAACACACTGCGGCAGGTGGACGACACCGAAGCGGCCAAGGCCCGGGCCATGCAGGCCCTGACCCACCTGGTCGAAGACGTCCAATCCCTGACCAAGGTGGGCCGCGACCGGGTGGCCTGGGTCGAACGCTCCGACCGCGCCCCGGTCCTCAAGGTGGCGCCGGTGGAGGTCGGTCCCCTGCTGGAGAAGTCCCTGTGGGGCGAGGTCACCGCCGTTCTGACCAGCGCCACCATCCCGCCGCGCCTGACCGGCCGGGTCGGCCTGCCCCCCGACGGCTGCGACCAGATCGACGTGGGCAGTCCCTTCCCCTACGGGGAGAATGCCCTCCTCTACTGCGCCGCCCACCTCCCCGATCCCCGGGCTCCCGGTTATGAGGCGGCCCTTCACGAGGAGATAGCCGCCCTGGCCGGGGCCGCCGGCGGGCGGACGCTGGCCCTGTTCACCAGCTGGCGCGCCATGCACTCCGCCGCCGAGGCCCTGGCCGGCCGGCTTCCCGGCCATCTCTACACCCAGGCCGATCTGCCTAAGCCGGCGCTGATCGAGGCCTTCACCTCCGATGAGAGCGCCTGTCTCCTGGCCACCCAGGGCTTCTTCCAGGGAGTCGACGTGCCGGGACGGACCCTGTCCCTGGTCTGCATCGACCGCATCCCGTTCCCCCGCCCCGACGAGCCCCTGAATCAGGCCAGGCGGGAGCGGGCCGGGGCGGCCGCCTTCTCGGTGGTTGACCTGCCCCGGGCCGCCACCATGCTGGCCCAGGCGGCCGGGCGCCTCATCCGCTCATCCACCGACCGCGGCGTGGTGGCCGTGCTCGATCCCCGCCTGGCCAAGGCCACCTACCGCTGGGAACTGGTCAACGCCCTGCCCCCGATGCGGCGGACCCGGCACCGGGCCGAGGCCGAGGAGTTCCTCCGGACCGTCACGGCGCCGGTGCCGACCGACAGCTGAACCGGCCCGCCGGGAGGGGAGGACGAGGCGTTCAGTAGTCGAGCGCTGAGCTCCGCCGCTGCCAGTCCCGGTCGACCTTCACGAACAACTCGACGTAGGCGCCGGGGGCCAACTGCTGGCGCACGGCCGTTCCGACCGCTTTGAGAACGGCCCCCTGGCGGCCGATCACGATCCCCTTCTGCGAGTCCCGCTCCACCAGGATCTCGACCCGGATCCGGGGCCACTCCCATTCCGTGACCCGGCAGGTGATGGAGTGGGGAACCTCTTCCTTGGTGGCGGCCAGCAGCTGCTCGCGAACCAACTCGGCCACCCAGAAGGCCTCGGGGACATCGGTGACCATGTCCGCCGGGTAGAACCGCGGGCCAGGAGGAAGCCGGGCGATGATCGATTCCACCATCTCGGGCACGCCCTCCCCGGTGGCGGCGGACACGGGCCAGTACTCCGACAGCTGTAGCTCGGACGCCTGGGCCAGGCGCTCCAACACGGCGCCGGGCCCGGTGGCGTCGACCTTGTTGACGACCACCATGGCCGTCGGGGTCAGCCACCGGGCCACAAAACGGTCGCCCGGCCCCACCGGGGCGGTGGCGTCCAGGACCAGCACGACCAGATCGACGTCGGTGACGGCTTCGGCGGCGGCGTCGTTCAACCGCTGGCCCAGCGGGCCACGGGGCCGGTGGACCCCGGGCGTGTCGACAAAGACGACCTGCGCCTCGGGTCGGGTCAGCACCCCCCGGATCTGGGTGCGGGTGGTCTGAACCTTGTCCGAGACGATGGAGACCTTGGTGCCGAGGATGGTGTTGAGGAGGGTGGATTTGCCGACGTTGGGCCGGCCGACCAGGGTCACGAACCCGGAGCGGTGGCCATCGGCGGCGGGAGGCCCGATGGGCCCGGACCCCGGGTCAGGCAAGGTCGGGCCGGGCCGGGCTGGCCAGCGGCAGGATTCGGACCCGGCCGATGCGCCGGCCCTGGACCTTCTCGGCCAAGAGGCGATGGCCGTCGACCTCCACGCCCTCGCCCTCGGACGGAATGTGACCGAGCAGGTTGAGAACCAGCCCCCCGACCGTGTCCCAGTCCCCCATCGGCAACTCGGCGTGCAGTACCTCGTTGAGCTCCCCGATGGACATGCGGGCGTTCACGCGCAGACCGCCGCCCGGGAGGGGCTCGACCAACGGCTCTTCGACATCGAACTCATCGACGATCTCCCCTACCAACTCTTCGATGAGATCCTCCAGGGTCACCAGGCCGGCGGTGCCTCCGTATTCATCGATGGCGATAGCGATGTGGAACTTGTCCTTCTGCATCTCCCGCATCAACTCGGCCACCCGCTTGGTCTCAGGGACGAAGTGAGCCTGGCGCAGGAGCGATCGCACCGGCTCCTCCCCGTGACCGTCCCGGGCGGCTCGCATCAGGTCCTTGGTGAAGACGATGCCGGCCACGTCATCGATGCTCGATTCATAGACCGGGATGCGGCTGTAACCGGCGGCAATAGCTCGCTCGATCACCGTCCCCACCGCGTCGGCGGCGGCTACCGCCACCATGTCCGGTCGAGGCACCATGACGGCCCGGACGATGGTGTCCCCGAAGGTGATGATCGAACGGATGAGCGTCAGCTCCTCCGACTCGATGACCTCCTCCTCGGCGGCCACATCGGCCATGGCCAGGAACTCGCGCTCGGATATGAACGGGCCCTGCCGCAGACCCCGCCCGGGCAGCACCAGATTGGAGAGCCCGATCAGAGCGGTGGACAGGCCGCGGAGGGGCGGAAAGCGCATCACTGCCGCCACGAAAGGCGCGGCCAGCAACGCGGCCCGGTCGGGATGTTGCATGGCCCAGGTCTTGGGGGCGGCCTCGCCCAGCACAAAGACGACCACCACCTCGAAGGCGGTGGCCACCACCACCCCCAGAGCGCCGAAGACGTGGTCGGCCACGATGGCGATGAGGGTGGCCGCCACCAGTTGACACAGGAGGGTGAGCAACAGAATGGGGTTGAGGAACCGCTCTGGATGCTCCACCAGCTTGAGCAGGGTATGGGCGCCCCGCCGGCCCTCATCGGCCAGCGGGCGGGCCCGGACCCGGTTCATGCGGGTGAGGCTGGTCTCGGAGAGGGCCAGAACACCCGACGCGCCCAGGAGGAGGACGATGATGACGATGAGGACCACGTCGGAGGCCCGTAGGGCGTTAGCGACGGCCAGCATTCCGCCTTCGGGACTCACGGGGGCGGGCCGGCGGGGCGCCAGTGGGCGTCCAGCAACTCCTGCTCCCGTTTCTCCATGGCCTCGGCCTCATCGTCTTCCATGTGGTCCATCCCCACCAGGTGGAGAATGCCGTGGACGACCAGGAGGGCCAGTTCGTCCTCATAGGTGCCGGCGTGTTCGGGGGCATTGCGGTGGGCCACCTCGGGGCAGATGACGATGTCCCCGATGAGAGTCGGCATGTCGTCCGGCTCGGCCGGCACCCAGCCGGGCCCGGTTCCGCCCGAGTCCGGGGATCGGCCCCCTTCGGCCGGCTCCTCATCCATGGGGAAGGCCAGCACATCGGTGGGTCCCTCCTTACCGAGGAAGCGCTGGTTGAGATCGGATATGGCTTGCTCACCGACGAAGAGCACCGATAGCTCAGCGTCGCCTTTGACCCCCTCCGAGCGCAGGACGGCCTCGGCCAGCTGCATCCAGCGGACGGTGTCGACGGGACGGTCGCCCTGCTCGTCGGCCACGAAGACCTCGATGCTCAACGCCCCACCTCCACGATTGACCCCCGAGCCGGCGTACGCAACAGATCGCTCAGCGGGATGCGGCGGCGCGGGTCTCGGAGCGCTCGTAGGCGGAGACGATGTCGGCCACGATCTTGTGCCTGACCACGTCGCGGTGACCCAAGGCGACGAACGAGACCCCCTCGATCCCGCTCAGAACCTTCTCCAGCCCGACCAGGCCCGACCGCCCGCCGGCCAGGTCGATCTGGGTGACATCCCCGGTGATGACGGCCTTGGAACCGTCCCCGATACGGGTCAGGAACATCTTCATCTGCTCTGGGGTCGTGTTCTGGGCTTCGTCCAGGATGATGAAGCTGGAGTTGAGGGTGCGGCCCCGCATGAAGGCCAGCGGGGCCACCTCGATCGCCCCCCGTTCCATCAGGCGCTGCATCCCCTCCGGCTCGAGCATGTCGTAGAGGGCGTCATAGAGAGGGCGCAGGTACGGGTCGACCTTGGCCATCAGATCCCCGGGGAGGAATCCAAGCCTCTCCCCCGCCTCCACGGCCGGACGGGTGAGGATGATCCGGTTGACCAGCTTGGCCTGCAGGGCCTGGACGGCCAGAGCCACGGCCAGGAAGGACTTTCCGGTGCCGGCCGGACCGATGCCGAAGGTGACCACGTTGGCGGCGATGGCGTCGGTGTAGCGCTTCTGACCCTCGGTCTTGGGCCTCACCGTACGGCCTCGGGCCGAGCGCAGCACCTGGGCGGTCAGGACCTCGCTGGGCCGGATATCGGATTTGACCATGTCGATGCTGCGGCCCAGGTTGGCCGGGTCAAGCAGCTGGCCGGCCTGGAGCACCCGCACCATCTCCTCGAAGAGCTGGCCGACCCTCTCGGCCTCCTCCCCCTCGATGGAGACCTCGTTGCCCCGCACCAGGATGGTCGTGCCCGGGAAGGCGGACTCCACCAGGCGCAGCAACTCGTCACGCTGGCCGAGGAGACCCACCATCAGGTGGTTGCCGGGTACGAGGATCTTGACCTGGGTGGACGACACGGATTCGGTAGCCAGGGTACTAGCCCGGTGGCCAGCCCAGCTGCCTACCCCCCAGGACGTGCAGGTGGAGGTGGGCAACGCTGTTGCCTGAGTCGGCCCCCACGTTGAACACCAGACGGTAACCCCGATCGGCCAGGCCCTCGGCGCCGGCCACGGCGTTGGCCGTGATGAACAGGTCGGCCAGAGCCACGGCGTCGTCCGCCTGCAGTTCGGAGGCGTCGGTAACGTGCTGCCGCGGAACCACCAGCACGTGGGTGGGAGCCCCGGGATTGAGGTCCCGGAAGGCGTAGCTGTGCTCCGAGGAGGCGACCTCGGTGGAGGGGAGCTCCCCGGCCACGATCCGGCAGAACAGGCAGTCGCTCATGACGGTCGAAGCTACCTTCCTCCTATGAGAATCGCGCTGGGTTCCGATCACGCCGGCTTCGGGCTCAAGGGGGCGGTGGTGGCCCACCTCCAGGCGGCCGGCCATGAGGTCACCGACCTCGGCACCCACTCCCCCGAGCCGGTGGACTACCCGCCGATCTGCGCCGCCGTGGCCCGGGCCGTGGTCGGGGGCCACGCCGACCTCGGTGTGGTCATCGGCGGATCGGGCCAGGGCGAGCAGATAGCCGCCAATAAGGTCCACGGGGCCCGGGCCGCCCTGTGCCCGGACGAGTTCACCGCCCGCCTGGCCCGTCAGCACAACGACGCCAACGTCTGTGCGCTGGGGGCCCGAATCGTGGCCGAGGAACTGGCCCTCTCGGTGCTCGACACGTTCCTGAGCGCCTCCTTCGAGGGCGGGCGCCACGTGGCCCGCCTCCAGCAACTCCGGGACATCGAGGCCGAGGAGTGCGCCGCCGGTCAGGGCGCCGGGTCCGGCTCGCCCTCCTGGAGCCGGCGGTAGGCCTCGGCGGCCCGTTGGGTCAGAGGTCCGGGGCAGGACGCCAGGACCCGATCATCCACCGCCCGGATGGGCTGCACATCCCGGGTGGCCGAGGTGAGAAAGGCCTCATCGCAACCCACCAGTGCCTCGATGGGGAGGTCCCGTTCCTCCACCTGCAGGCCGCAGCGCTCGATGAGCAGACCCCGGGACACCCCGGCCAGGCAGCCGGAGGACAGAGGCGGGGTGACCAGGACGCCGTCGATGCCGACGAAGACGTTGGTGCCGCTGCCTTCGCATAGGGAGCCGGCGGTGTTGGCGAAGATGGCCTCCGAGCAGCCCCTTCGATGGGCCTCGGCCAGGGCGATGACGTTCTCGGCGTAGGAGGTCGTCTTGAGCCCGGCGGTGGCGGCCCGCTCGTTGCGAGGCCAGGCCACCACGGCCACATCGGCGGTGTCGTCCCAATGCCGGGCCGGCCCGGCCAGGATGGCGGTGGTGGGCAGGCGGTCACCTCGCTGGGAACCGAGGGGGCCAGGGCCGCTGGTGTGGATGATCCGGAGCACGCCCCCGTCCAGCGAATTGGCCGCCACCACGTCGAGGGCGGCCTGGCGCAGTTGGGCCACGTCCGGCGCCGGGATGCCGAGGCCCTGACAGGAACGCACCATGCGAGCCAGGTGGCGGGTCAGGCTGAGGGCGGTCCCACCCCGGACGGCCACCGTCTCGAAGACGGCGTCGCCCACGGTGATGCCGTGGTCGAGCAGAGAGACCTGGGCCTCGCTTTCCTCGCAGAGGCCCCCACCGGCCCAGACCTTCAATTCGGGAACAGCCTCAACCGGCTCCACCGGAGACCATGGCCCCTCCGTCGACGGGGATGGTCACCCCCGTCATCCAACCCGAAGCGTCCGAGGCCAGGAACAGGGCGGGACCGGCTATGTCCTCCGGCTCTCCAATGCGCCGCAGCGGGAGGCGCTTGGACATGGCGTCGCCTCCGTGTTCGACCAGGGCCTTGGCCATATCGGTGCGGACCAGGCCGGGAGCGATGGCGTTGACCCGCACCTTGGGGCCCATCTCCTGGGCCATCTGTTTGGTCAGGTGGATGACGGCGGCCTTGGTAACGCTGTAGTAGGCGATCCCCGGGGTCACACCGAAGCCACCGGTGGAGGCAATGTTGATGACATTGCCGCCCCGCTCGGACATGATCGTCTTCCACGCCAACTGGGTCCAGGTCAGCACTCCGAGTTGGTTCACCTGCACCGTCTTATCGGCTCGGGCGGCGTCGATGCCCATGAGCGGGCCCATGTAAGGGTTGGTAGCGGCATTGTTGACCAGCACGTCGAGGCCACCAAGGCGTTCGATGGTGGCGTCGATGGTGGCCTGGGCCTGATCCGGATCCCCGGCGTTGGCGACGTGCCAGGCCACCTCCCCCGGCATCGACTTGGCCGCCTCCTCCAACGATTCGGCCTTCCGGGAGCAGATCATGACCCGGGCGCCTGCATCAGCGAAGGCGGTGGCGATGGCTCGCCCGATCCCCCTCGATCCCCCCGTAACCAGCGCGACCTTTCCGTCCAGCCTCATGTCCATGGGCCGAACCTTAGGAAACGGCTTCGAAAGACACCACCGCTGCGCTGTCGGGGACCAACTCCACCCCTCCGGTTCCGAGGGAGACCTTCTCTGCCGAGCCCAGCAGCAACCGGGGCCCGGGCCCGTTCAGCGGCAGGGTGCGGGTCTCGTCTCCGATGTTCATCGCCACCAGAACGCCACCCCGGCGGCAGGACAACCAGTCCGGCCCGTGGTGGATCTCGACCCGGTCGAGCCGGCCGTCGGTCAACTCGGGCCGGCGGCGGCGCAAGGCGATCAGCTGGCGGTGCCAGGCCAGCAGTTCGGCGTGGGGCGGCCGGGTCAGCTCGGACCAGTCCAGCTTGGAACGCAGGAATGTGGCCGGGTCCTGGGGATCGGGAACATCCTCCGGCTCCCAGCCGAAGGACTCGAACTCGGAACGCCGGCCCTCGCTCACGGCCCGGCCCAGTTCCGGGTCGGGGTGGGCGGTGAAGTACTGGAAGGGCGTGGATGCGCCCCACTCCTCGCCCTGGAACAGCATCGGCACGAACGGGGAGCACAACACCAGGGCGGCGGCCACTTTGAGCCGGCCCACCGACATGAGAGCGCGGCTGCGCTCCCCCATGGCGCGGTTGCCGATCTGGTCGTGATTCTGCAGGTAACCGAGGAAGGACCATCCGGCCAGGCCGTCGGGCCGCCGGCCGTGGCGCCGGCCCCGGTGGTGGGAGTGCCGCCCGTCGTAGACGAAGGCTCTTTGAAGAGCGGTAGCCAGGTCCTGCATGGTCCCGAAGTCGGCGTAGTAGCCCGAGGTCTCCCCGGTGAGCACGGCGTGAAGGGCGTGATGGAAGTCATCGCTCCACTGGGCGTCCATTCCGAAGCCCCCCGCCGCCCGGGAGGTCACGATCCGGGGATCGTTGAGATCGCTCTCGGCTATGAGGAACAGCTGCCGGCCCACCTGGGCCGACAGGCCGGCCACCGCCGCCGAGAGATCCTCGAGCAGGTGGGTGGCGGAGGTGTCCACGATGGCGTGGACGGCGTCCAGGCGCAACCCGTCGAAGTGGTACTGGCCCAACCAGGCCAGGGCGTTGTCCATGAAGAAGTGCCGTACCTCATCGCTGCCCGGCCCGTCGAGATTGAGAGCCTGGCCCCAGGGGGTGGCGTAGCGGTCGGTGAAGTAGGGACCGAACTCCCCCAGGTAGTTACCGGCCGGGCCCAGATGGTTGTAGACGACGTCGAGCACCACGGCCAGGCCTCGAGCGTGACAGGCGTCGACCAGCCTGGCCAGGCCGTGGGGCCCGCCGTAGGCATGTTGCACGGCAAAAAGATCGACGCCGTCATAGCCCCACCCCCGCTCCCCGGAGAACTCGGCCACAGGCATCAACTCCACCGCCGTCACGCCGAGGTCGACCAGATGATCCAGACGGGAGATGGCCGAGTCGAAGGTCCCGTCTGGGGTGAAAGTGCCGACGTGCAACTCGTAGAGAACGGCAGCCGGCAGGTGAACCCCGGTCCAGCGCTGATCGCTCCACTCGAACCCGGCCGGCTCGACCAGACGGGACAGGCCCTCAGGTCCCTCCGGCTGCCATCGGGAGCGGGGATCCGGCCGGGCCGGTCCACCGTCCAGGGAGAAGCCGTAATCCGTGCCGTCGGCGGCGCCCTCGACCCGCACCGCCCACCATCCGGGCCGATCGGGGGGACGCGTTTCGTCCGGCTCCATGGGCAGGCGCCGGCCCTCGCCCAGGACCAGCTCCACGGCTTGGGCGGAGGGCGCCCAGACGCTGAAGCGGTGGCCGTTCACGGGCGCACCAGGACGGCCACCGGGAAGTCCTTCAGCAGTTCGGCCAACTCCACCGGCGCCGAGCCCTCCCATACCGCGCCGGTCAGCCAGTCCACCCAGTCTCCTTCGGGCAATCCGAGTGAGGTGCCCGCCCATCCCCCGCCACCGGCCAGACCGAGGACGAGCCGGGGCACGACCACGGCCACCCGATCCCCTCGCAGGTAGGCGACGGCGTGTTGGGACCGGGGACCGGTGGCCCAGAGCGGTGCGTAGGCGGATGCCGGCCCGAAGCAGCCGGGCTCGGCGGCCCGCAGCTTGAGGAGGCGCTGGATCAGGAAGAGCTTGGGGGCGCCTTGTCCGTCCTCCAGCCCGGAGGCCGCTGTCCCGTCCCCAGTGGCGGAGAGCAGGCCGGCCAGGCCGGGGTGATCTATGGGCCGACGGTTATCGGGGTCCACCAGGCTGAGGTCCCATGCCTCCGTCCCCTGGTAGATGTCAGGGACGCCGGGACTGGTGAGCTTGAGGGTGGCGAGGGCCAGCGAGGTCACCCGGCCCGCCTCCACCAGGGGAGACACGAAGGCGTCGAGATCGGCGGTGAAGTCGGGATCCCCGCACAGGCCTTCCACCAGCTTGGTCATGGCCGCCTCGTAACCCTCATCGGGCTGGGTCCAAGTGGTGGCCAACTTGGCCTCGCGGGTGGCTTTGAGCATGTAGGCCACCAGCCGGTCGGAGCTGATCGGGTGGGCACCGACCATGGTCTGGAACAGCACGTACTCAGCCCGCGGATCGGAGAATCCCTCCCGGCGGTGACGGGCGGCCAGGTCCGACCATCGCCGTACGGCTTCAGCCCATCCGGAGGGAATCTCGCTCAACAGGGCGAGGCGGGTCCGCACGTCCTCGCTGCGCTTGGTGTCGTGGGTGGAGGTAGCCAGGAGGGTAAGTGGCCAGCGCTCCTGGACCATGGCGTTGTGGTGGTGGAAGGTCTCGGCGTCCACCCCGAAACGGGCCGGGTCACCGCCGACCTCGTTGAGGGCCAACAGCCTGGAGTACCGGTAGAAGGCGGTGTCCTCCACCCCCTTGGCCATTACCGGACCGCTCAGCTGCTGGAAGCGCTGGGCCAGCTCGATGTCCACCGGGGCCCGGTGACTGCCCAGGAGGATTCCCTCCAGCAGGTCGAACAACTCGGGATCCAGGTCCGCCCGGCGGGAGCAGGCCGCCTCCAGGGCCGTGCGGATCCGCACGACGTCCTCGGTGCCGGCCCGGCCCCCCGCCGCCACGTAGGTCCGGTACACCGGCATGGCCGCCAGCGCCTCCCGGAGGCAGTCCCGTAGCTCGGAGCGGGTGAAGTCCCGGAACCGCCGTCGGGTCTCGCAGACGTCCACGAAGGCCGCCGTCAGCCGCTCGACGTCAGTGGCCAGGGAGCTGGCCATGATCTCCCGCTTGGCGACCAAGGCGGTGTCCTCGAAGGAGTCGGTGTCCCCGGTGGCCGCCCGGTAGACCTCGGTCATCGCCATTTCCCCGGCCGGGTCGATGAACAGGCCTCCGGCCAGGTTCAAGAATTCATAGCCCGTGGTCCCCGCCGCCGCCCAGTCCCCGGGCAGAGACTCGTCGCCTTCGAGGATCTTCTCCACCACCACCCAGGCGCCGCCGCTGGCGTCGCGCAGGCGCCGCAGGTAGGCGCCGGGATCCCGCAAGCCGTCGGGGTGATCCACCCGCAGGCCGCTGACCCGGCCCGCTCCCACCAGTTCCAGAATCAGCCGGTGGGTGTCCTCGAAGACGACCGGCTGCTCCACCCGCAGGCCGATGAGCCCGGGAACATCGAAGAACCTCCGGTAATCGAGTTCCTGGCCGGCCACCCGCCAGTGGGCCAGCCGGTAGTTCTGTCGCTGCAGGAGGGCATCCATCCGGTCGGGATCGGCGTTGACCCGGTCCAGTACGGCGTCCACGGCCACGGCCGCCTCCGCCTGCTGGCCGAAGAGGGTCTCCAGTTCCTGGGCCAGCCGGTGCTTGTCCCGGTGCCGTTGGGCGACGCTGGTCCGGTCGGTGGCTGAGGCCAGGGGCAGCCCACCGAAGGCGCGGGCCAGAGTCCCCAGCCCCTCGGCGGCCGCCCCGGCGGACCGGGCTGCGTCGGCCAGCAGCTCGTCCAGGGTCCGGGGCGATAGAGGCACCTGGTGCTCGAAGTAGGCGACGGTGAACGCCGAGCCCCGACGGCACAGGCGCAGCTCGCCCCGGTCCAGGACCCGGCCGTAGTGGTCACCGAGGATCGGTACCAGGACCCGCTGGCGGAGCTTGGCTTCCGGTGGGTCCCAGTCGATGTCGAAATAGCCGGCATAGAGACTGGACGGCCCGTCCTCCAACACGTCCCACCACCAGGCATTGGCCCGCCCGGCGGTGGCCATGTGGTTGGGCACGATGTCGACCACCAGGCCGAGGCCCCGTTGGCCCATCTCCTCCACCAGGCGCTCGAAGGCCTCCGCCCCGCCCAGCTCGGCAGACAGGCGGGAGTGGTCGACCACGTCGTAGCCGTGGGTGCTCCCCGGAGCGGCCTGCAGGATTGGTGAGCAGTAGAGGTGGGTGACGCCCAGGTCGGACAGGTAGTCGGCCAGACCGGCGGCGGCCTCGAAGCCGAAGCCGGCATGGAGCTGGACCCGGTACGTCGCTCCGGGGGCGGACCGGGCCTCAGGCATGGGCTGGCCGTACCCATGACCCGGTGGGGCCACCCTCCCCACGCCGGGAAAGATGGTCGTATGCCTTCACGCCCCGGGCCCAACCGTCTGGCCGGTCAGACCAGCCCCTACCTCCGCCAGCACCGGGACAATCCGGTCGACTGGTTCCCGTGGGGAGACGAGGCCTTTGAAGTGGCGACGGGCTCGGACCGCCCGGTGCTTCTGTCCATCGGATACTCAGCCTGCCACTGGTGCCATGTCATGGCCCATGAGTCCTTCGAGGACGAGGCCACCGCCGAAGTCATGAATGCCGGCTTTGTCAGCATCAAGGTCGACCGGGAGGAGCGTCCCGACGTCGACGCCGTGTACATGGAAGCGGTCCAGGCTCTCACGGGGGGAGGGGGCTGGCCCATGACCGTGTTCCTCCTGCCCGACGGACGGCCCTTCCTGGGCGGCACCTACTTCCCCAAGCGGGCCTCCCACGGCCAACCCGCCTTCACCGAGGTGCTGGCGGCCGTCTCCCAGGCCTGGAAGGAGCGCCGGGCCGAACTGATCGGCCAGGCCACCGCGCTGGTCGAGGCCGTCGAGGCCCGCAGCACCCTGCCCCCGGTCGACTCCCCCGGCCCCGGCGCCGGGGGCGATGCCGCCGGCCTCCTGGAGGGCGCCTACCGGAGTCTGAGGTCCACGCACGACGAGGAGTACGGCGGATTCGGCCGGGCCCCCAAGTTCCCTCAGCCGGCCATGGTCGAGCTCCTCCTGCGAGCTCATTCCCACAACCGCTCCGACGCCACTGCCTCCGTCATCACCACCACCCTCGACGCTATGGCCTCGGGCGGCATATACGACCATCTCGGCGGGGGGTTCTCCCGGTATTCGGTGGACCGGACCTGGCTGGTGCCCCACTTCGAGAAGATGCTCTACGACCAGGCCGGCCTGGTGCGGACCTATCTCCACGGCTGGCAGCACACCGGCCACCGCCGGTGGCTGCAGGTGGTGGAGGAGACCATCGCCTATGTCCTGCGGGACCTGGCCAACGGCGCCGGCGGCCTGTGCTCGGCCGAGGACGCCGACTCGGAGGGGGAGGAGGGCCTGTTCTATCTATGGACCCCGGCCCAGATGGAAGCCGTCCTCGGGCCCTCGGCGGTGGCGGAGGCGGCGGTCTGGTGGGGGGTCACCGAATCGGGCAACTTCGAGGGAAGCAACATCCTGCACCGGCCCCATCGGGGCGACCTGATCCGGCCCCCCGCCATCGAGGCGGCCCGGGCCCAGCTGTTCGAGGCCAGGAGTTCCCGGGTGCGGCCCGGCCTGGATGACCAGGCGCTGACCGAGTGGAACGCCATGTTCGCCGGGGCGTTGGCCGAGGCCGGGGCGGCGGCCGGTCGGTCGGACTGGGTAGCCGCGGCCGAAGGCATCGGCCAGTTCCTGCTGGCCAACCTGCGCAACCCGTCCGGGCGTTGGATGCGCTCCTGGCAGGACGGCCGGGCGGCTCACCTGGCCTACGCCGTGGACCATGCCTGGCTCACCGATTCCTTCGTCCGGCTTTACGAGGCCACCGGGCGGGCCACCTGGCTGGACGAGGCCGTAGCCGCCGCTGACGCCATGATCGAGCTGTTCTGGGACGAAGCCGACCAGGGTCTGTTCACCACCGGGCGGGACGGGGAGGCCCTCATCGTCCGGGCCAAGGACTTCCTGGACGGAGCGACCCCCTCGGCCAACTCGGTGGCGGCCGTGGCTCTGGTGAGACTGGCCGCCCTGGCCGACCGGGCCGACCTGGCCGACCGGGCCCGGGCCATCGTGGACCGGGTCGGCCCCTTATCCGCCTCCCACCCTTCGGCCTTCTGTCACCTGCTGGGGGCGGTGGACATGCTCGGATCCGGCACCATTGAGGTCGTGGTGCCCGGTCGCGTCCCCGATCTGCTCGAAGTGGTCACGCGACGCCACCTCCCCAACGCCGTGATGGCCTGGGGCGAAGAAGGTCGCGGCCCGCTGTGGGAAGATCGGCGTCCTGGCGTCGCCTACGTGTGCCGGGGAACGGCCTGCCTGGCGCCGGTCAGCGATCCAGAGGAGCTGGGGAGGATGCTCGATGCCCTCTGATCCGGCTCCCGGTCGCTCCGGCTCCCGGAGAGGGTCCACCGCTACCCGTGGCGAAGGGACCACGATGGTGCCAGTGCATACGGTCACATTGCCGACCAGGACGACCCAGCCCGGCAGCACCCTGGACCTCATGGTCCTGGCCGACGGCCCCGAAGGATGTGCCGCCGTCGACGTCCGCTCGGGTTCGCTGGTCCGGGCCAGCTACCCGGGCCGGCCGGACCGGCCTTTGGCCGCCTTCGATCTCATCCGGGTGGTGCTCGCCGAAGATCCCGACGGTCCTGACCCCACCCAACCCGAGGGCGTGTCCCTGGTGGCCACCCCCCAGGTTCTCGGCCGGGTCCGGCGGAGGAGGGTCCGGAGGCTGCTCGAGCCACTGACCCTGCCCGCCGGGGCCGAGCCCTTCGGCTTCCCCGGATCGGCCACGCCCTACTGGCTGGTCCCCGGGGACCGTCCCTCGCTGGCCGTTCTCCGACCCCAGTCCGGACCGCAGCTGAAGCGCTACCGGGACGGCCTGTTCTGCCGGTTCGGATGGCGCGGCGTCGAGGTGGAGCTACCCCTGGTCGACAGGGCCGCCCGGCGCCTGGCGACGGCCGCCGACACCCCACGACTCTCGGGAGGCCAGTTGGCCGGCACTCTCGGGTTCATGCCGTCCCACCTGGTCCTCGCCCTCACCACCCCCCATGAGGGACGCTGCTACAAGGTCGTGGCCGGCCTCCTGCCCGCCCCCTGAGGCGCCTCAGGCCTCAGGCGACGGTGCCTACAAGTCGCCTCAGGCGACGGTGCGCAGCAACCGTTCCAGGGAGCCCGACTCCAGGCGACGGGCGGTGGCCTCATAGGCGGCCTGGGCCACGGGGGCCAGATCTCCCGCCCGCATGAAGTTGATCCCATGGATGCGGGCCTCGGCCGCTCCGGGCCGGAACAGGAAGACGTGACTGCCCTTGCGGTCGGCCTGACCCAGTTCGGCCTCCAGGGTGGAGTTGGGAAACCGCCGCAGCAGCCGGCCGGCGCAGCCGGGTGGATCGGCCGGATCGAAGCCCATCGGCACCAGGGAGATTATGAGGTCAGACCCGGCTCGGGCGGCCAGGTCCAGATTGGTGGTCGAGTGGGCCCCGCCATCGATCAGTTCCCTCCGCCCGTAACGCACCGGCGGGTAGACGCCGGGAATGGCGCAGGACGCCATGACCGCCTGGGCCAGGCTCAGATGGGGAACCCGGGAGCGGCCCAGAACGATGCGCCGGCCGCTCACGATGTCCACCGCGCACAACCAGATCGCCTTCTTGGGCCACTCGGTGGGCAACTCCGACTCGAGGCGGAGACGGCCGTCGGACATCCGGAACAGTCCGGCCGGGAAGGCCCGACGCACCGGCCCCGGCAGGGCGGGCAGCGGGAGGCGCAGCACACTGCGACTCATCACGAAGGCCGATCCGAGCGAGCGGCGGACCAGGTCCACAGGGGTGTCGAAGGCCCGGGCGAAGAGATCGGGCAGGACCCCGGACTCGGGCTCCGGCTCGGTGTCTGACACCGGCCCGGGGGGCAGCTGGGCCCCGGACAGGACCAGGTTCCAGAGGTCCTCGGTCGACCAGCCGGCCCGGATATAGGCGGCCACCACGCTGCCGGCGCTGGTCCCGATGACCAGGTCGGCGTCGTCAGCGTTGAAGCCGGCTAGTTCGTGTAGAGCTTTGAGGGCCCCGGCGTGGTAGGCGAGACCGACGGTCCCGCCCGCTCCCAGGACGAGAGCTGTGGTCAGCGGCCGACGGCGTGGGAGGCGAGGTCCTCGGCCATCGCCCACCCGAAGGCCACCAGGCTGTCCCGGCGCTCTGGATTGACCTCATCAAAGAAGGCGGCCACGTCAGCGTCGATGGTCTCGGGCTTGAGGGCGTCGTGGTCGAGCACGCCGGCCACCTGACCGTCACCGCCCAGGATGAAGGTCCGGTCATCGATGCGGCCCTCAGCCCCGAAGCGCTTGGCCAGGCGTCGGCCCCAGGCCCGCTCCTCCCCCGTGGCCCGGTGGCCAGGGCGGGGAACGATGTCCTCCAGACCCCGAAGAGCCTGGAAACCCGAGGGGGTGGCCAGCCGGGAGCCGACCAGGACGTCCTCGTCCGGGAAAGCCAGCACGGCCCGGCGGTACTGGTCGCTCATGAGGGCCCGCAGGACCGATTCGCGCTTGGCCGTCCGCTTGACGGAGGCCAGTCCGATGAGCAGCGAGGGCGTGCCTCCGATCCGCTCCAGGGTGCAGAAGGAGAAGCCCTGGAGGCGGCCGCCGTCCCGGGCCTGGGTGATGAGCACCCACTCCTCGCGCTGCTTGGAGAGGAACCCGACATCGAAGGCGGCTGGGCCGCCGGCAGAGATATCGGCCATTTCGTCCAACTCCGCATCGCTGATGGCGGTGCAGTCCTTGGTTTCGACCTCTATAGACATGAGCTGCTGGGTGCTCCTGACGCTGTCGTCAACCGGGAGTGGGTCCCGGGAAGTTTACGAGATGGGAGGGCCTTCGTTCCACGTGGGCCTTCCGGGGCATCAGGTGATGACCGCGGAGGCTCCCAAAAGCACCCTCAACTCGCCCATGAGCCCGTTGCCGCAATCGACGTTGAAAGCGGTGGCCAGGCGGATCACCTTGTCCCCGATCTGGAGGTAGACCGGGGAGTCCCCGGGGTGCTCGCTGAGCAGGCCCTTCAGGCGGTCCACCCTGGCATCGGTCAGGCCCCCCAGAGGAAGGGCGATCCGGAGCGGTGGGCCCCCGTCGAGGACCAGTTCCGGGCGGCGGACTTCCATGCAGATCACCTTGGGCTCGTCCTCCCGGGCATCCAGGCGGCCCTTGATGCAGACCACGGCGTCGTCGGCCAGGAGGGCGCCCCACTCCAGCATGGTCTTCGGGAACACGAAGACCTCGATGGCCGACTCCAGATCCTCCAGGGTGAAGGTGGCCATCAACTCGCCCCGTTTGGTGTAACGCCGGGACAGCCCGGTCACGACTCCGCCGACCGTCCTGATCTCGCCCTCGCGGGTCCCGACCGCCTCCCGCAGCTCCCGGATGGTGCAGTCCGTGTGGCGGCGAAGGGCGGCTTCGGCCCCCATGAGCGGGTGGTCGCTCACGTACAGGCCGAGCATCTGCTTCTCCTCCCTCAACCGTTCGGCCTTATCGAACTCCAGCTCCGGCACCGGTATCCGGGTGTCATCGAAGACCGGGGCTCCTCCCGGGTCCTCCACCGCTCCGAACAGGCTCATCACCCCGATCTCCTGCTCCCGCCGCCGGGCCAGGGTGCGATCCACCACCTGCTCGAAGACCATGCACAGGCCCTTACGGGGATGGCCGAGGCTGTCGAAGGCCCCGGCTTTGACGAGTGACTCGATAGCCCGCTTGTTGAGCACGATGGGATCGACCCGCAGGCAGAAATCGTAGAAATCGGCGAAGGGGCCGTTCTTGTCCCGCTCGCTCACGATCATGCCGACCAGGTTCTCCCCCACGTTCCTGACCGCCGAGAGACCGAAGGGGATGGATCCCGGCCCGGAAGCGCCCTCCAGCGGCGGCCGGGCCACGAAGTCCGATTCCGAGAGATTGACGTCGGGCACCAGCACCTGGATGCCGAGGCTGCGGCACTCCGAGAGATAGACGGCCGTCTTGTCCTTATCGTCCTTGACGCTGGTGAGTAGGGCAGCCAGATACTCCATCGGGTGGTGGGCCTTGAGCCACGCCGTCTGATAGGCGACCAGCCCGTAGCCGTAGGAGTGGCTCTTGTTGAAGGCGTAATCGGCGAAAGGCTCGATCATGTCGAACAGATCGGTGCCCAGCTTGGCTCCGTACCCGCTGGCCTCGCAGCCGGCCACGAACTTCTGGCGCTCCTTGGCCATCACCTCGCGGATCTTCTTGCCCGCTGCCTTACGGAGGTTGTCGCTCTCCTCCAGGCTGTATCCGGCGAACTTCTGGGCCAGGCGCATCATCCCTTCCTGGTAGATGCACAGCCCGTAGGTGTCGCCCAGAACTTCGGCCATGTCCGGGTGCAGATAACTGATCGGCTTGCGGCCGTTCTTCCGGTCGGCGTAGTCGTTGTGCATGTTGGCCGCCATCGGGCCCGGGCGGTAGAGGGCGACCAGCGCAGCCACGTCATCGAATGAGGTCGGCGCCAGAGACCGCATCAGCGCCCGCATGGGACTGCCCTCCAGCTGGAACACGCCGATGGACTCCCCCCGGCGCAGCATGGCGAAGGTGGCTTCGTCATCCAGAGGAATGGAGTCGATATCGGGCCGGCTGCCGCTGGACAATTCGATCAGGTCCAGGCTGCGCTCGATGACCGAGAGGTTGCGCAGGCCCAGGAAGTCCATCTTCAACAGCCCGAGATCCTCGACCCCGTGCATCTCGTACTGGGTGACGATGGGGGCGTCCTCCACCCGCCCCCCCGGATCGGGCTTGCGCTGGATGGGCAGGTACTCGACCAGGGGCTCGGCGGTGATGACCACGGCGGCGGCGTGGATTCCATCCTGGCGCCGTAGGCCTTCCAGGCCCCTGGCCACTTCGATCACCTTCTTGCAGTCGGGGTCGGCCTCATACATCTCCCGAAGCTCGGCGGCCGCCTTGTAGCCGTCGGCAAACTTCGGGTCCAGCTCCAGACAGGCCCACAGGGGGGTATCCCGGCCCATCACCAGGGGCGGCATGGCCTTGGCGATCCGGTCCCCCAGCCCGTAGGGATACCCCAGGACCCGGGCGGCGTCCCTGACGGCGGCCCGGGCTTTGATGGTGGAGAAGGTGACGATCTGGGCCACGTGGTCCCAGCCGTAACGCTCGGCGGCATAGCGGATCATGTCGGCCCGGAAACGCTCGTCGAAGTCCATGTCGATGTCGGGCATCTGCTTGCGGCCCGGATTGAGGAACCGCTCGAAGATGAGCCCGTAACGAATGGGATCGAGATCAACGATGCGCAGGCAGTAGGCGACCAGACATCCCGCCGCCGAACCGCGCCCGGGCCCGACCCGGATGCCCGACTCCCGGGCGTGACGGATCAGATCCCCGACCACCAGGAAGTAGGCCGAGAACCCCATGTCGGCTATGACCGAAAGCTCGTAGTCCAGACGCTGCATGACATCGCCCGGGATGGGATCCCCGTAGCGCTGGGCCGCACCGGTCAGGCTCAGGTGCCGGAGATAGGCGGCGGCGGACTCCTCATAGGTCTCCCCCCTGAACTGCTCGGGCACGGGGAATTCGGGCAGCTTGGGCTTACCGAATTCGATCTCCACCCGGGACCGCTCGGCCACCCACAGGGTGTTGTCACAGGCCTGGGGCCAGTGGGCGAACAGGGAGCGCATCTCCGCCGCCGTCTTGAGGTAGTGCTCATGGGACTCGAACTTGAACCGTTTCGGGTCATCGATGGACGCGCCGGTCTGCACACACAAAAGGGCGTCATGGGAGACGGCGTCCTCCCGGTTGGTGTAGTGGCTGTCGTTGGTGGCCAGCAGCGGCGCCCCGATGCGCCGGGCTATCTCGATCAGATCCGGATTGGTCTGCTGCTGTTTGGCCAGCCCGTGGTCCTGCAGCTCAACGAAGAGGTTGTCCCGTCCGAAGATGTCCTGGAGCCGGGCCGCCAATCGCGTGGCGCCTTCACGGTCGCCCCGAAGCAGGGCCTGGAGCACGACTCCGCCCAGACAGCCGGTGGTGGCGATGATGCCGTCGTGGTGGCGCTCCAGCAGTTCCCAATCCACCCTGGGCTTGTAGAAGTAACCCTCCAGGTATGCCTCGCTGGAGAGCTTCATCAGGTTCCGGTAACCCTGGGTCGTCTCGGCCAGCAGGGTCAGGTGGTAGTAGAGCTTCTGGCCCTCATCACCGTCCCCACCGTTGTCGTCCACCCGGCCCCGGCGGCTGGGCCGCTCGAAGCGGCTGTCCGCGGCCATGTAGGCCTCAGTGCCGATCACCGGCGTGACCCCCTCGGCCTTGCAGGCCCGGTAGAAGTCCAGGACGCCGTACATGTTCCCGTGGTCGGTGATACCGATGGCCGGTTGGCCGTCGGCGACGGCGGCGGCCACCACCTGGTCGACCCGGGCGGCACCGTCGAGCATGGAGAACTCGGTGTGCAGATGCAGGTGGGCGAAGGAGCCCTGGCCTGACGCGGACCCTCCGCTCACTCTCCTCCCCTCGACCGTAATCCACAGGGCCTGTGGATTACTTACAGACATGTGATTCTACAGGTACGTGCCCGGGGCCGGCTCCTGGAAACGAGGATCTATCTCCCCGTCCGGGCGGGGCATCAGACCCCGGCGCTGGGCCTCCTCGGCTTGGACCCGGGCCGCCATCTGCTGGGCGAACAGGGTGGCCTGGATGCCGTGGAACAGGCCCTCCAGCCAGCCCACCAGCTGGGCCTGGGCCACCCTGAGCTCGGCCTGGCTCGGAACGTCGACGGTGAAGGGCGTCGCCACCCGCTCCAACTCGGCCACCAGATCAGGCGACAGGCCTTCACCCAACTCCCGGATGGAGGTCTCGTAGATCTCCCGCAGGCGGGCCCGGCTGGCCTCATCCAGGGGCGCCAACCGCACCTCCTCGAGGAGCTGCTTGATCATCGACCCCATGCGCATGACCTTGGCCGGCTGCTCGACCGTCTCGGGCGGGACCCGGGTGGGGACGGCCGGGACCGCTGAGCCCGGTGCCCCCGGGACGGCCCCGTCGGACCGCTCGTCACTGGCCTGACTGGCCACTTCGATGATGGCCGGCGGGTTGCCCGAGCCACCGGCGCCGGGCTGGTCGGGGGCGGGATCGGCCATGGCTCCTTGTTCCATCCGCCGATCCTCCCACACCTCCCGGGGCCGCCCGAGCAGCCGGGCGGGCACGTACCATGGTGGGGGTGAGGGTCTCCACCAGGGGGGATTACGCCAGTCGGGCACTGCTTTCCCTGGCGCTGCACGCCGACGCGGAGGGGCCTACCTCGGTGAGGGACATAGCCGATCGCACCGGCCTGCCCCAGCCGTATCTGGAGCAGATCCTCCTGGCCCTCAAGGGGGCGGGTCTGGTCCGGTCCAAGCGGGGTGTCGGCGGAGGCTACGTACTGGCCCGGGACCCGGCGGACATCACCCTCAGCCAGATCATCAGCGCCGTGGACGGTCCAATCGTGGCCGGGGACTTCGGCCGTCCCCACGAGGACGGCGCCTGCGACCACGAGGGTCAGTGCATCCTGCTGTCGGTCTGGGCCAGCGTGGGCGAGCACATGCGCAGCCACCTTGACTCCTTCACCCTCCAGGACATGGTGGCCCGGGCCCGCGGCACCGCCGTCGTTCCGACGGCCTAGCTCGCTCCCGGGGCTCAGGTCCCCGGCGGGTCCGGGCGGCCCGGCCCGCGCTCATGAGCCTCCAGGGCGGCCAGGGAGTCGGTGAGGTCGGTGGGCAACGGGGAGCGCACCACCAGCGGACCGGTGCCGGCCGGGTGCTCAAGTCGCAACTCGGCGGCGTGCAGGAAGGGGCGGCCCGGCACCACCCCGGGCGGCGGGCCGGTGGATCCAGGGCGGGGAGGGCGGCGGTACTGCCGGTCGCCCACCACCGGGTGGCCGATCGACGTCAGATGGACCCTGATCTGGTGGGTCCGGCCCGTCTCCAGCTGGCAGTGGAGCAGGCTCATCCCGGCCAGCGGGAACCGCCGCACCACGGTGTAGGCCGTGCGGGCCTCCCGCCCGGCAGCGGAGACGGCCATCCGGGTCGGCTGCCGGGCGGAGCGGCCCACCGGCGCGTCCACCACCCCCCGATCCGACGCCACCAGTCCCTCCACCAGGGCCACGTAGCGGCGCGAGACCTCCCGGGCCGCCAGCCTGGCGGTCAACTCCTCGTAGGCGGCCGGGGTACGGGCCACGAGCAGGAGCCCGGAGGTGCCCTTGTCCAGGCGATGGACGATCCCGGGCCGGTCGGGCTGGCCCACCCCGGCCAGTTCCGGATACCGAGCCAGGAGACCGCTCACCAGTGTCCCCCGGCGTGTCCCGGCTCCGGGGTGCACCACCACTCCGGGGGCCTTATCGATGACCAGCAGCCATTCGTCCTCGTGCACGACCTCGATGGCCACGTCCGGGTCGGATTCAGGTCCGCCCGGGCCCGCTCCGGGCAGACCGGCCACCACCACCTGCCCGGCCGAGAGCCGGCGGCCGGGCCGCTCTTCCACGGATCCATCCACGGTGACGCCGCCCTCCACCACCAGGTCATGGACCTGGGAGCGGGCCAGTCCGGTGGCCATGGAGAGAACCCGGTCGAGGCGCTGGCCGTCGAGGGCGGCGGGCACCTCCTCCCGGATGGTCGAGCCGGGACCCTCAGGCGTGGGCAAGGGAGCCTCCCGGGCGGCGGTATCCGCTCAAAACCAGCAGCCCGACGCCGACCACGATGCAGGAGTCGGCCACATTGAAGGTCGGCCAGTGGCTCAGGTGAATCCAGTCGATGACCGCCCCGCCGTGGCCGCGGATCAACCGGTCGGCCAGATTGGACACGGCGCCGCCGGCCACCAGCCCGGCCGCGGCCGCCGAGGTCCGGTCGCGCAGGGAGGAGGTCATGGCGACCGCTGCCACCACGATCATCACCCCTGCCACCACCAGGGCCGGGGACAGGCCCCGGCCGAGCCCGAAGGCTACGCCGGGGTTGTAGGACAACTCCAGATCCAGAGGGCCCAGCACATGGACATCGCCTGACTCGAGAGCCCTCTGGGCCAGCGACTTGGACAACTGGTCGGCCGACACCACCAGGGCCACCATGGCCAATGCCCCCAGGATCCGCGCCCGTGGCAGGCGCCTCAGCGTCGCGACAGACCGCCGCTCTTGCAGTCCACCCCCAGGCGGGCCTGCGGGAGGGCTTTGAGGCGCGCCCGGGGGATGGGCTCCCCGCAACGCTCGCAATAGCCGTACGAACCCTGGTCGATACGGGTCAAAGCGGCGTCGATCTCTTCGACCTCGGCTCGGGCCTGGGCCGAGAGCGCCAGGTCCCGTTCCCGGTCGACGTTGACGGTCCCACCCTCCCCGCCCTCGTCATCGAACTGGATGTCACCCGGTTCCATGTCCCGAGCCAGGGCTTCGGCCTCGGCCCGCAGTGAATCGGCCTGCGCGGTGTAAACGGCCCGCTCGGAGAGCAGCAGGGTCCGCTGCTCCTCGAAGAACTTGAGGTCAGCGGCGGTGGGCTTGGGCCGGGGCTTGGGCGCCGGGGGCGGCGCCACCACCCGGGCCGGGGGCCGGGCCGGGGCCTTGGCGGGGCCGGGAGCGGGCGGCGCCGGATCAGCCGGAGCCGCCTTGGCCGGGGCCACCGGGGTCGGAGCGGCCTTGACCGGAGCGGCTTTGGCGGCGGCGGATTGGTTGGGAGTGGCCTTGGCCGGAGCAGCCTTGGCGGGGGACTTGGCCGGCGGGACCTTGGCGCCAGCGGCATGGGCCGGGGCGGCCTTGACGGCCGGAGCCTTGCCCGCCGACGCCGGCTTGGACTTGGCCGGAGTCGACCTGGCCGGGGCCGCCTTGGCCGGAGTCGACTTGGCCGGGGCCGCCTTGGCCGTCTTGACCGCCGCCGCCTTGACGGGGACGCTCTTGGTTGGCGACTTGGCCGCCGGCGCCGCCTTGGAGGCGGCCTTGGTCGGAGCCGACTTGGCCGGGGTCGCCTTCTTGACGGCGGTGGCCTTGGCCGCGGCGGCCTTCTCGGATGTGGCCTTGGTCGGGGTGGTCTTCGTGGAGGTCGCCTTGGCCGCCTTTTCGGATTTGGCGGCCGCAGCCGGGGCCGGCGCCGCCTTGGGCCCAGCTTTGGTCGCTTTGGTCGCTTTGGATGTAGATGCCACTGACTTGGCCGTCGCGGGCCGGGTAGGACGGGCCATTAGAGGTGCTCCCCCTGCTCAAAGGCCGGGAAAGATACCACGCCGCCGTCAGGGTCCGGCCGGGAACCCTTCAGACCCGGCGCTGCACCGGGGCCGGACCGCGCCGAGCGCGGGGACCCGTCCCGCCCGAGCGAGCCAGGGCCTCATCCAGCCGGCGCCGGGCGTCGCCGGCGCTGACGCCATCCACCACCACCCGCTTGGTGCGGCTGGTCTCACCCGAGGAGATGGACACGGCCGCCTCCTTGACGCCGAAGATCTCGGCCACCAGTTCGATCAGGGCCACATTGGCCCGGCCGCCGACGGGAGGGGCTCCGACTCTCACCTTGAGAGCATCCCCGTGGACTCCCACCACCGATGTCCGGCCGGCTCCGGGGTGGGCCACCACCCGCAGCACGATGGCGGGGGCGTCCTCGCTACCCGAGGCGTCGAAGAGGTCGGCGGACACGACGACCACTGTACGGGCCAAATTCCCCGGGCCGGGGCGGAATTGTCCCGTAGAGTTCCGCCAACGGCAGCGACGGGGCCATCACCCCTGAGCCTTCCGAAGAACGGGCGGGCAGGCCGCTTCGCCTCATTAGACCGGAACGGGTGGGGCCCGTCAGCGCCCTCAACGGAGTGGGCCGCACGGGCGACCGATCGGCCAAGCAGGGTGGTACCGCGGGGCCCCGGTCCCGTCCCTGCGCCAGGGCTGACCATTTGGCGCAGGAGGCACACCCAGCATGACCGAGACCGAAGCCAGCCGATCCGGAATCCAGCCCCCGGGGCGGTTCCGGCCCGTGCCCCCCGTGCCCAACTTCCCGGCCCTGGAGACCGAGGTCCTGGAGCGGTGGCAGAGCCACCGCTCCTTCGAGCGTTCGGTATCCGATCGGGACGGTTGTCCCGAGTTCATCTTCTTCGAAGGCCCCCCGACGGCCAACGGCCGTCCCGGCATGCATCACGTCTGGGCCCGGGCCTACAAGGACATGGTGTGCCGGTTCAAGACCATGCAGGGCTACCGGGTGGCCCGTCGGGCCGGTTGGGACACCCACGGGCTCCCGGTCGAGGTCGAGGTCGAAAAGCGGCTGGGCTTCTCCGGCAAGGACCAGATCGAGGCCTTCGGGGTGGCCGAGTTCACCGAGACCTGCCGTCAGTCGGTCTACGAGTACGTCAGCGACTGGCAGACCCTGACCCGGCGCATCGGGTACTGGGTCGACCTGGATGACGCCTACTGGACCCTCAGCCCCGAATACGTCGACTCGGTGTGGTGGCACCTGGCCACCATCTGGGCCAAAGGGGACCTCTACGAGGACGTGAAGGTCGTCCCGTACTGCCCGCGGTGTGGCACCTCGCTGTCGAGCCACGAACTCGGCCAGCCCGACGTCTACCGGGACACCGAGGACCTGACGGCCTACGTCCGCCTTCCGATCGAAGGTCAGGGGCCGGCCGGGGCCGACGCCCTGGTGGTCTGGACGACCACCCCATGGACGTTGGTGTCGAACACGGCCGTGGCCGCCAGTCCTGAGATGACCTACGTAGTGGTCGATGGCCTGGTCATGGCCGAGTCGCGGGTCGAGGCCGTCCTTGGGGCAGGGGCCGAGGCTCGGATTTCCGGGCGTTTCACCGGGGCGGAACTCCTCGGCGTGCGCTACCGGCGGCCCTTCGCGCTTCTGCCCGTGCCCGAGGGAGCCGACGGCTGGCGGGTGGTCAGCGCCGACTTCGTCACCGACGACGAAGGCAGCGGCCTGGTTCACATCGCCCCTGCCTTCGGCGCCGATGACTGGCGCCTGGGACGGACCGAGAATCTCCCCACCCTCAACCCGGTCGGCCCCGAGGGCACCTTCGTGGATGCCGGCTGGCTCACCGGGCGGGCCGTGCGGGAGGCCAATGCCGACATAGTGGAGTACCTGGAAGGCGAGGGCCTGGTCGTCAAAGCCGAGCCCCATGTGCACGCCTACCCGCACTGCTGGCGCTGCGGCACGCCTCTCATCAACTGGGGTAAGCCGTCCTGGTATGTGGCCACCTCCCGGCATAAGGACGAACTGCTGGCCGGTAACGAGACGGTCACGTGGCGGCCGGAAACGGTCAAGTACGGGCGCTTCGGGGAGTGGCTCTCCAACAACGTGGACTGGGCCCTGTCCCGGGACCGGTACTGGGGCACTCCCCTGCCCATCTGGCGCTGCGAGGAGGAACACACCGTGTGCGTCAGCTCCCGAGCCGACCTGAGCGAGCGGCTGGGAAGGGATCTGTCGGACGTGGATCCCCACCGGCCGGCCATCGACGCCATCGTCCTCACCTGTACCGAGTGCGGCGGGGCCATGCGCCGGGTCGAGCCGGTTATCGACGCCTGGTTCGATTCCGGCTCCATGCCGGCAGCCCAGTGGGGCTACCCGCACGTGCCCGGCTCGGCCGATCGGCTCCGACCCACCGCTGACTACATCTGCGAGGCGGTCGATCAGACCCGGGGCTGGTTCTATTCGCTCCTGGCCGTCAACACGGTTGTGTTCGGGACCACCCCCTACCGGACCGTGCTCTGTCTGGGGCACATCGTGGACGCCGAGGGCCGCAAGATGTCGAAGAGCATCGGCAACGTGATCGATCCTTGGACGGTGCTCGACAGCCGTGGGGCCGACCCGATGAGGTGGTGGATGTTCCACCAGGGCTCGCCTTGGACCGCCACCCGCACCAGCCTCGATCTCATCGACGCATCAACTGCCGACGTGCTCATGACCCTGTGGAACACGTGGAGCTTCTTCGCCACCTATGCCTCCCTCAACGGCTTCGACCCCGCCGACCCCGCCGTGCCCCCACCGCCGGACCGGCCGGTCTTCGACCGCTGGCTCCGTTCCCGGCTGCACGCCACCGTGGCCGAAGTCACCGAGGCACTGGAGGCCTACCAGCCGCTGGCCGCCACCAATTCCATAGCCGCCCTGGTCGACGACCTGTCCAACTGGTACGTCCGAGCCAACCGGCGCCGATTCTGGCGGACAGACCCCTCGCTGGGGACCGACGATGGACTGGCCGCCCAGGCCACCCTGCACGAGGCCCTGGTGACCATCGCCCTGCTCCTGGCTCCGTTCTGTCCCTTCCTGGCCGAGCGGGTCTGGTCCGAGCTGACCGGGGCGGCCGAGTCGGACTCGGTCCACCTGGCCGCCTGGCCCGGCGCCGACCCGGAGGCCATCGACCCGGAGTTGGAACGCAGTATGGACCTGACCCGGCATCTGGTCTCCCTGGGCCGGGCGTCGAGATCCCAGGCCGGCGTCAAGGTCCGCCAGCCGCTGCGGCGGGCCCTGATCGCCCTTCCGCCTGACAGCCCGCCGCTGATCGAGGCGGTGGTGGCCGATGAGCTCAACGTGGATGAGGTGGTGACCGCAGACCGCATGGGGGAGCTGCTGGCTTTCGAGCTGGTGCCCAATTTCCGCCTGCTCGGACCCCGGCTGGGCGAGTCGGTCAAGGAGCTTCGTCCGGCTCTGGCCCGGGCCGATGCCACCGCCGTGGCCGAGGGGTTGGAGCGCGGCGAGCCCCTCCGGCTCGACCTGGGCGGAACCACCGTCGAACTCACGGCCGAGGAGATCGAGATCCGGGTCAAGGCCCGGGAGGGCTTCGCCGTGTCCCGAGAGGGCACGGCGGCAGTGGCCCTCGACCTCACCGTGGACGAGAGCCTCAGGCGCAGAGGTCTGCTCCGCGACGTCATCCGCCAGGTCCAGTCCCTGCGCCGGGACCGGGGCCTGGCCATGTCCGATCGCATCCACCTGAGCCTGGCCGGGCTGGATGAGCTCGAGCCGGACGCGGCCACCATGGCCCGCGAGGTGCTGGCGGAGCGGATCAACTTCGCCGTCGGTGAAGGCGAGCCGGTCGTGATCGAAATCGACGACGGACGCCAGGCCCGGGCCTGGCTGGAGGCGACCACGGCGCCGGGCTGAACCCGGGTTGCCTGGCGTCGCCCGGCCGGACGGCGCCGGTCGGCTAGCGCCGGGCGGTGCGGCCGGCGCTCTTGCGGGCGCCGGTGGCCTTGGTGGCCGCCTTCTTGGTGGCGGCCGCCTTCTTGGGAGCCGCCACCCGCTTGGTCGCAGCCCCCTTGGCTGTGGCCCGCGGCGGGGACTTCTTGACCGGAGCGGCCCGGGAGGCACTGGCCTTGGCCGGGGACTTGCGGGCGCCGCTGGCCTTGGCCGCGGCCGACTTGGCGGCCGCCTTCCGGGGTGCCACCGCCCGCCCGGCCGCCTTGGTGGTGGTCCGGGCGGCGGAGGCGCTGGCCCGGCTGGCCGTGCGCTTGGCCGGCGCCGACTTGCGGGCGGAGGAGGCCTTGGCCGCAGCCCTCGAGGGAGCCACCGCCTTCCGGGCCGCCGCCTTGCGGGGCGCCGCCTTGCGGGTTGACGTAGCCCTCACCGGCGCGGCGGGCTCCTCGTCCTCGTCTTCTTCCTCATAGTCGCCCGAGGCGGCCTCGCCCGAGGCGGCGGCCACCTCCTCCGCCGAGAGGATGGTGATGGCCTCGGTGGGGTGCGCCGCAGGCGCGGTGGGTGGCTCCGCCGACTCCTCGGCCGGCAGCTGGACCAGACGGTCCGACGGGCGGCGTGACACCCGGGAGAACACGACCAGCACGACGGCCGCCACCAGGCTGCAGCCGATGGAGATATAGATAGGAACCAGGGAGTCCTGGATGAATCCGATGATGAGGGCGACGGCGCCGACCAGCACCAGCGCAATCGTCAGAAGCAGGAGCAACAGGATCACCCATCCGGTCTAGGAGGTCCGAGGACCCGGGCATAGTAGGCGAGGCGTAACTAAGGGGTCAGGACCGGCGCCCAGACCGGCGCCCCACCCCTTCCGACCCTAGGTGAGGTTGACCAGAATCTGAATGGCCACCAGGACGAGGATGGGCGAGAGGTCGAAGCCCATGTTCCCTACCGACAGCGGGGGCAGAGCCTTCCGCACCGGTCCGAGCACCGGCTCGGTCACGGAGTAGATGAATCCGCTGATGGCGGCCATGGAGGTCCCTGGCGTGATCGGGAACCAGGACAGGATGACCCGGGCGAACATGACGATGAAGTAGAGCCACAGGGCGTCGTGGACGATGGTCAGCACGCTGGCACCATGCGGGGTTCTGCCGGGTCACGCCCGGTAGAGACCCCGCTCCTGTAGCCGGCGCTTCTCCTCGGCCGATACCTCGACGTTGGAGGGCGTGAGGAGGAAGACCTGATCGGCCACCTTGTCCATCGAACCACCCAGGGCGTAGGTGGCCCCGCTGCAGAAATCGATCATCCGGCGGGCCAGATCGCGCTCGGCCGCCTGAAGGTTGACGATGACTGGCTGGCTGGCTTTCATGCGGTCACCGATCTCGGTGGCGTCGGAAAACTGACCCGGCACGACCACGTGAACCTTGGCGCTCTGCTGAACGGCCAGGGGTCGCACAACCGACGGACGGGGCTGGGCCGGTATGGCCATGGCCTCCTCACTGCCGTGGAGGGTGCGGATACTTCCGCCCTCCTGGTTCGGTGCGGCGGCGTACACGCGAGGAGCCGGGCGCGTCGGGGCTGCCGGCGGCGCGGTCATCTGAGGAGCCGGTGCCGGCTCCTCATAGGTCTCGTACTCCTCGTAGTCGTCATCGACGAGGCCGAGGTAGACCATCGTCTTACGAGCCCACGAAGCCATGTTCCTCCTTCTTTCTTGAGCCTATCGTCCCAGGCCGGGAGCCCCGGAGCGCGGACCGAAGAGCGCGGTACCGATGCGAACCATGGTCGAGCCCTCCTGAACGGCCACTTCGAGGTCGTGGCTCATCCCCATTGATATCTCGGCTAGTCCCAGTCGCGAGGCGGCCGAGCGCAGCCAGCGGAATCCGGACCGGGCCGCCTCGGGAGGTCCGGCCGGCCCGACGCCCATCAGGCCCCGTACCTCGATCTTGTCCCGGACCCGGTCCAGCAGGGTGTCCAGGTCTTCCGGGGCGCACCCGCCCCGACCCCCTCCCGGGGCCAGGCAGACCTCGATCAATGCCCGCGCCCGGCTGCCCGAGGCCGCCGCGGCCCGGGCCAGTGCGTCGGCCTCCTCCATCCGGTCCACCGTCTGCCAGAGAGACACGAGCGGGGCGAGGCGCCCCACCTTGTTGCGCTGGATGGCGCCGATGAAATGCCACCGCGCCGGAGTGGCATCGGACGGCACCGGCCGGACGGCCGCGCCCAGAGCCTCCGACTTGGCCAGCAGCTCGGCGGCGTAGTTCTCCCCGATGTCGTTGAGCCCGGCAGCCTGGGCGGCCGCCACCGCTTCGGGACCGTGGCCCTTGGTCACGGCCACGATGGTCACCTGATCGGGCTCGCCTCCGGCTCGCTGGATGCGGTCCCGCACCGAAGCCAGAGCCAAGGCCACCTCAGCGGGGTTCCTTCCGGGAACGGCCATCTACGGCCGCCACACGATCATCGCCTGGCGCTGTCGGTCGGCCGTGCGCCGGTGGGACCAGTGCTGTTCCGAGCATGCCGTGCACAGAGCCATGTCGTAGGCGAGCTCGACGCCGGCTTGGCCCAGTGCCGCCGCCACTGCCGCGGGCACATCCAGGGCGGGGGCACCTCGTGACGTGAGGCCCGCCACCGACCCCCCGAGGAGGTTGACCAGCCCGGCCAGGTCGGCCGAAGAGAATTCGTAGCACTCGGGGTGGATGCAGGGCCCCAGGGCGGCACTGATCTGAACCGCGCCAAGCCGCCGCATGGCTTCCACCGCCGCTCCCACCACGCCGGCCTGCAGGCCCCTCCAGCCGGCGTGCACCGCGCCTATGGGCCCCTCTGCGCTGGCCAGGGCCACGGGGGCGCAGTCAGCCGTGAACACGGCCAGGCCGCAGTCAGCCGATGAAGACACCAGGGCGTCGGCAGGAGGGCCTGCCGGGACTCCAGGTCCGACCACGACCACCTCGGCTCCGTGGACCTGGCGGGCCCAGGCCCAGGGTCTGTCCAGAACAGCCCGGCGCCGCTCGGCCGGGTCATCGGGCGCGCCCGGACCCAGGTCTCCTTCGGAGCGGCCCGTCCAGCAGACCAGCGCACCACCGGGAAGGCTCAAGAGACGCCCGGGCTCGCCCGGAAGCGGGGCGGGCCTGTTCAAGCCCGGGGCTATTTGAGGAAGGAGGGAACGTCGAAGTCGTCGTCCCCGAGGTCCTCGCCATCATCCTCGGATCCGGCTCCGCCCAGGCCCAGTGAGGTACCCGCCGCCGTCTGGCGCCGGCCGTCGGGCCGTTCCTCCCAGCGTTCGAACCCGGCCGCGATGACCGTGACCCGGACCTCGTCGCCCATGGCGTCGTCGATGACGCTGCCGAAGATGATGTTGGCGTCCGGGTGGGAGACACCGTGGATGATCTCGGCCGCCTCGTTCACCTCGAACAGGCCCAGATCGGTTCCTCCGGCGATGTTGAGCAGGATGCCCCGGGCCCCTTCGATGGACGCCTCGAGCAGGGGGCTGGTGATTGCGGCCCGGGCCGCATTGACGGCCCTTCCTTCGCCCGAGGCGGTTCCGATACCCATGATGGCCGTACCGGCGTTGCTCATGATCATCTTCACATCGGCGAAGTCGGTGTTGATGAGCCCCGGTGTCGTGATCAGGTCGGTGATGCCCTGGACACCTTGCAGGAGGATCTCATCGGCCATCTTGAAAGCGTTGACCATCGATGTCTTGTCATTGGAGACGGTCAGGAGCCGGTCGTTGGGGATGATGATGAGGGTGTCGACCTTCTCCTTGAGACGCTGAATGCCGGCATCGGCCTGTACGGCCCGCCGGCGGCCCTCGAAGGCGAACGGCCGGGTCACCACTCCGATGGTGAGGGCCCCCAGGCCCTTGGCGATCTCGGCCACTACCGGCGCGCCTCCGGTGCCTGTGCCCCCGCCTTTACCGGCGGTGATGAAGACCATGTCGGCCCCCTTGAGGACCTCCTCGATCTCGTCCCGGTGCTCCTCGGCCGCCTGGCGGCCGATCTCGGGGTCGCTCCCGGCCCCCAGACCGCGGGTCAGGGCCCGTCCGATGTCGAGCTTGACATCGGCATCGCTCATCAGCAGAGCCTGGGCATCGGTGTTGACAGCGATGAACTCCACGCCCTTGAGCCCGGCATCGATCATGCGGTTGACGGCGTTGACGCCACCCCCGCCGATGCCGACGACCTTGATAACGGCTATGTAGTTCTGCGATCCAGACGGCATGTCAAAAGGTCCTTCGATCGGCGGAAAGTCTCGACCTCCAGCTGAGGTTCATAGTTATGTAAACCTCATGAAGTCGTCGAGAACGGTAGGACGTGGTCATGACCTGGTCAAGGCCGGTTGCTCGGGAACCCGTAGATCGACCGCGTGGACGCTGGTCATATCGACCTCTCCCAGCACGGTCTGCAGGGCTGTCATCTTGGTCGCCAGGTCCGAGGGCTGGCCCAGATCAACCCGGGCCCCGTCGGTCAGGACCAGGCTCAGGCCCCCGGTGGTATCCGGGCCGATGAACACCACCTGAGGGCGCAGATCCGAGGGTATCGAGGCGGCCACGGTCAGGTCGGCGCCGGCCGCCGGGGCCAGGCTCGAACCGGGCCGGACCGCTCCGCCGGCGACGCCCGGCACGAGGATGACCGGCTCGTCCGCTTCCTGGGATCCGGCCACCGAGACCACCCGGGCGGTGGCGTCCACCTGCGCCCACCCATTGGCTAGGTGGATCTGGGCCACGGCCGTGCGATCGGTCACGACCAGATCCAGGGCGGCGGGCCAGGATCGGGCCACCCGGACTTGGGCCACCCACGGCAGTTCCTCCACCCGGGCCACCACCAGGCTGAGATTGACGCTGACCATGGGGTGATGAAGGGCCACCGCCGCCGCCCATTGAACCTGAGCGGCCCGGGCTCCTGACTCTCCGCTGACCCGGATGGTCCTCACCGACAACCAGGGAGAGCGCAACCCGACTACGGCCAGCAGGGAGGCGGCGAGCACGGCGCCGACGCTCAGCAGGACGCGCAGCCGGCGCCGGCCCTGCCGACGCAGGACCTCGGTCCGCCGTTGGCGGATCCGCGGGTCCATGCGGGGAGCCGTCGGAGGGTTGACTCGGCCGTCGGGCCCTCCGGCGCGTCGGTTCGAGCGGGGAGGTCGGTTGATGGTCGTGGTCAACTGGACGCTCCCCCCTCCTGGGCGGTCGAAGACCCCTGGTCCGACCCACCATGCTGACCGGTCCGGAAACCGATGGCGCGGACCTCGGTGCGCAACTCGACTCCGGTCAGGCGCCGGACCTCCCGGCGGACCTCCTCCATCAGGGTCCACACGTCATCGGCCGAGCCGCCCGGATCGGCCTGGATGAAGTTGGCGTGCTTCTCGGACACAGCGGCTGTACCCAGGCGGTGACCCTTGAGCCCGGCCGCCTCGATAAGTCGCCCGGCCGAGTTACCCTCGGGATTGGCGAACACCGAGCCGGCGTTCTGCCCGCCGGGCTGATGCTCACGGCGCCACCGCACGATCTCGGAGATGGTCGCTTCGGACCGGGCCCGCTCCCCGGGGACCAACTCGAAGGAAGCCGAGACCACCACCTGGTGGGGCAGGACACTCGAGTGCCGGTAGCCGTAGTCGAGATCGGCCGGAGTCCTGGGCCCGTCGGGGTCACCGGTCAGGTCGACCATCTCCCACCCGGCCAGGCAGTGGGCCATATCCGAGCCGTGACCGCCGGCGTTCATCCTGACCCCGCCCCCGACCGAGCCGGGCACGCCGACGCACCACTCCAGGCCGGTGAGTCCGGCCGCGGCCGAGCGCCGGGCCAGGACGGGAAGGGTGACCCCGGCCCCGGCCCGGACGGTCCGGCCGGCTATCTCGAGAGTGGCGAACTCCTCCCCCAGCGAGACCACCAGCCCGGGGAAGCCGGCGTCGGCCACCAACAGGTTCGATCCCTTTCCCAGGACCAGAACGGGTATGGAGCCGGCCCGAACGGCCGCCGACGCCAGCCGCAGGTCCTCCAGGCTGTGGGCCTCCATATACAGGGCGGCCGGTCCGCCCACCCGATAGGTGGTGAGGGCGCCCAGGGGATGTCGGCGCTCCGCCCTGTCCCCCAGGGTGGAGGCGGCCGCGTCCAGGGTGGCGACGGTGGAATCCGGACCGACCGGGCCCGCCGCGGCTTGGTCGGTCAAGCCGGACCGGCCATCAACTCGGCCGCCAGCTGGTTCAGGTCACCGGCTCCCAGGGTCAGGCAAAGGTCCCCAGGACGGAGGAGCCGGCGGACATGAGCGGCCAGTTGGGTCCGGTCATCGACGTAGTCCAGGCGGGTGGATGGATGGGCGGCCAGGACGGCATCGGCTATCAGCCGCCCGGTTACGCCTTCCATAGGGGCCTCTCCCGCCGGGTAGACGTCGGTGACGACCACCACGTCGGCCGCCTCGAACACGTCGGCAAAGTCCGGCCACAAGCTCGACGTGCGGCTATAGCGATGGGGCTGGAACACGCACACGATCCGGTCCCATCCGCCGGCCGCCGCCGCCGCCAGCACGGATCGCACCTTGCCCGGATTGTGGGCGTAGTCATCGATGTAGGTGACACCGTCACGCTCCCCGTGGCGTTGGAACCGTCTGGCAACGCCGCTGAAGGCGGCCAGGCCGGCTTCTATGGCACCGCGGCCGACCCCGAGTTCGGTGGCCATGGCGGCGGCGGCGGCGGCGTTGGCGGCGTTGTGAGCTCCGGGAACGGCCAGCCGGAGTTCAGCCACCGTCGAGCCGTCCCGGACCAATCGAAAGGACGAATCGAAGCGTCCCAGGGCCAGGTCCTCCACGTGGTAGCGGGCCGACGGGGCCAGCCCGTAGGTGATGGCCCCGGCCCTCCCGGCGGCGGCGGCGGATAGGGGCCCGTCCTGATAGGCCAGGCGGGGCCCAGGGGCCTGGGCGAGGAAGCGGTCGAAGGCGGCTACCAGGTGGTCGAGGGTTCCATAGTGATCCAGATGGTCCGCCTCGATGCTGGTTACAACCACCGCTTCGGCGTCCAGGTCGAGGAACGTGCCGTCACTCTCGTCCGCCTCCACCACCAGCCACGGGCCCGGCCGCCAGGCCGCGCCGGATCCGACGCCGGCGATGTCCCCCCCGATGATGAAGGAAGGATCCCATCCGGCCTCCCGCAGCACGAGGGCCAGCATGGAAGACGTGGTCGTCTTCCCATGGGTACCGGCCACCGCCACCGTGCGCCGCAGTCGGGTGATGGCGCGGAGGATCTGGGCCCTCGAGTACACCGGCAGGCCGCGCCGACGAGCCTCCTCCACCTCCGGGTTGGTGGCCGCCACGGCCGTGGAGATGGCGAGCAGCTCGGCTTCACCGACGTTCGGAGGCCGGTGACCGATCTCGATGCGGGCACCGGCCCGGATCAGGCGCTCCGTCCCGGACGAGGCCTGCTGGTCGCTGCCCGAGACCTGGTGGCCTTCGGCCAGCAGCACGGAGGCGATGGCGCCCATGGCTCCCCCGCCGACGCCGACGATGTGGACCCGGCGGGGCCGGGAGAGGTCGACCTCGGGCTGACCCGGACCGCTCAAGGCTGAATCCCTCCCGAGGCGCCGCCGGCCTGGGCCTCCAACAGGTCGGCCACCCGCCCGGCCGCCCCGGGGCGGCCCAGACGCCGAGCGGCGGCGGCCATGGCCTCCAGGCGAGCCGGCTCGGAGAGAAGCGGCGCCAGGGTGGCTTCCAGGGTGGCGCCGGTGCAGTCAGCGTCGGGCACCATGACCGCCGCCCCGGCCCCCTCCATGGCCCGGGCGTTACCGGTCTGATGGTCCCCGGGGGCGTTGGGCAGGGGAATCAGTACGGACGGCACCCCGGCGGCGGCCAGCTCGGCCACCCAGCCCCCGGATCGGCCGATCATGATGTCGGCGGCGGACAGGAGAAGGGGCATCCTGGATTCGTACTCCACGGCCAGGTAGACCAGCCGGCCCGAGCGGGGCCGGGGCAGGTTGGCAAAGTCTCTCGAGCCGATGACGTGGTAGATGGCCAGCTCGGCCCGATCGGCCCACCGGTCGGCCAACTCCACCACGGCCCGGTTGACGCTCAGGGCCCCCAGCGAGCCGCCGGTCACGCCGATGACCAGGCCGGTCTCGGGCAGGCCGAGATCCCTCCGGGCCGCCCGGCAGGCGGCCGGGCTGCGGTCGATCGCCTCGATCTCGGCCGGCACCGGCCGGCCCGTGACGACAGCCCGGGGCAGATCAGTTCCCGGAAAGGCCACCGCCGCCGCCCGGGCAAAGTGGCCCACCAGCCGGTTGGACGAGCCAGGGGTGGAGTTCTGTTCCTGGAGGACCAGGGGCACCCGCAGGAGAACGGCGGCCAGCGCACAGGGAAGGCTGGCGTAGCCGCCGACGGCCAGGACCACGCCGGGGCGGTGCCGGCCCAGGAGGACGATGGCCCGGGCCACCGCCACCACCAGGCCGGCGGCCGCGGCCACGGCGGTCAGGCTCAGTTGTCTGGGTATCCCCCGTCCGGGCAGCAGGGTTATCGGAAAGCCGGCGGCAGGCACCAGCCGGGCCTCCATGCCCCGGGCGGAGCCGACAAAGTGGATCGACTCCGGCGGGTGGCCCCGTTCCACCAGGGCCTGGGCGACGGCCAGGGCCGGCACGGCATGGCCGGCCGTGCCCCCGCCGGCCACCACGGCGAAAGGGCGACTCACCGGGAGCGGCCCGCCGCCTCCGAGGTCCCGACGTCGGGGACCGGACGCCCCTGGGCGGCGATGTTGAGCAGCACACCGATGGCGGCCATCAGGATGACCAGAGAGGAGCCGCCGAAGGACACCAGCGGCAGGGGCACCCCGGTGACGGGCAGCAAACCGATCACCGCCCCGATGTTGAGGACAGCCTGCACCGTGATCCAGGCCACTATGCCGACCGCCAGCAGCCCGCCGAAGGTATCGGGCGCCCGGCGGGAACAGCGCAGCCCGACCACGGCAAAGGCTGTGAACAAGAGGACCACGGTCACGCTGCCCAGCAGGCCCAACTCCTCCCCGATGACCGAAAAGATGAAGTCGGTGTAGGCGTTCGGGAGGAAGCCCCACTTGGCCTTGCTGGCCCCGAGGCCGACTCCGACCAGGCCGCCGGAGGCCAGCCCGACCATGGATTGCACCACCTGGTACCCACTGGTGGCCCGGTCGGCCCAGGGATGGAGGAAGGATAGGAGCCTGGCTTTGCGATAGGGCTCGGCCATGCCGGCCAGGAAGGCCAGGCTGATGCCCAGGGCGGTCATCTTGGCCAGAGACTTGAGCCTCAGCCCGGCCGCCCAGAGGACCCCGAAGGCGATGGCGGTCAGGACCATGGTCGTGCCCATATCGGGTTGGATGAAGATGAGCAGGGCCGCCGGGCCGAAGACCAGTCCTACCGCGGGCAGCACGCTGCGCACCTCGCCCGTGCGCTCCCGGCGCCGGGCCAGCACGTCGGCCAGGTAGAGGACGAAGGTCAACTTGACCAACTCGGAGGGCTGCAGCCGGAACTGACCGAAGCCGAGCCAGCGGCTGGAGCCGCCGACGTTGACCCCGACATGCGGGACCAGGACAGCCAGCAGCAGCAGCATCGAGCCGGCCATAACCACTCCGGCGTAGCGCCGCCAACGGTGGTAGTCCACCCGCAGAGTGAGGGCCATTACTCCGGCGCCGAGGATGACCCACATGGCCTGGCGCTCGAAGTAGTACCAGGAGGAAAGATGCTGGCTCAGTGCCTCGACCGAGGAAGCGGACAGGACCATGACCAGCCCGATCAGGTCCAGAGTGGCGGTGAGGCCGAGGATGGCCAGGAACACCGGGGGCCGGGCCGCCCGGGTGGCCGGGCGGGTCGGCGCCAGGGAGCGCCGCGCCATCCGAGCCCGGACCTGGCCGAGCCGGGGGCGAGCGCCGGTGGCGGCCGTCATCGACGTTCTCCCAGCTGCTTCACGCAACGGGCGAAGTCATCGCCGCGTTCGGCGTAGGAGCGGTACCAGTCGAAAGACGCGCAACCCGGGGAGAGCAGGACCACGTCTCCCGGCCGGGCCCGGGCGGCGGCGGCGTCCACGGCTTCGGTCATGGACGAGGCGCGACTGACAGTGGTGACATCGCCCAACGCCGCCTCGACCTCGGCGCTGGCCTCCCCGATGGCCACCACGGCCCGCAGCCGGTCGGCTCCGGCCCGGAGGGCCCCCAGGTCCAGCCCCTTGTTCTGCCCACCGGCCAGGAGGACCACCGATTCGAATCCGGCCAGCGCGGCCAACACCGAGGCCGGCGTGGTGGCCTTCGAGTCGTCATAGAAGCCGACCCCACCGATCTCGGCCACGAACTCCACCCGATGCGGAAGGACACCGAAGCTGCCCAACACCGTCCGACAGGCGTCGAGTTCGGCCCCGGCGCTGACGGCGGCGGCGGTGGCGGCCAGGGCATTCTCGATGTCATGGGGCAAAGACCTGGGCATCTCGCTGGCGGCGATGATCGGACCGTCCGGTCCCACCAGCTGTCCCCCTTCAAGGCGATAATCGGAGCCCGGACCGCCAAAGGTCAACCTCCGTACGCCCGCCGGCACACGCGAAGCGGCGGCCATGACGACGGAGTCGGACGCATTGAGCACCACCGTGTCGCCAATTGCCTGGCGGGACCAGATGCGGGCCTTGCTGGCCGCGTAGTGATCGAGGTCCGGATGCCAATCCAGATGGTCGGGCGAGAAGTTGAGCCAGACCGCCACCGACGGGTGGAAGCTGAAGCTGAGGGCCAGCTGGAACGAGGAAACCTCCACCACTAGTACATCCGCCTCCTGGTCGGCCGCCTCCACCAGAGGCAGGCCGATATTGCCCGCGGCCAGCGACCGTCGGTGGGATGCCTCCAGCATTGCCGCCACCATGGTCACGACCGTGGTTTTTCCGTTGGTGCCCGTGACAGCCACCATCGGCACCGTCACCCAACGAGAGCCCAGTTCGATCTCGCTGATGGGCTGGATGCCGGGCAAGCCGAAGATCGGGTGCGTGGGTGGGACACCCGGGCTCACCACGACCAGTTCGGATTTGGTCGCCAGCTCCGCCAGTTCGCCCGGGCTGGGAGCCTCGTGCAGCACCAATCCCGCCTCGGCCGCGAACTCCCGCGTCGAGTTAGACGGGCGGTCGTCAACAACATCCACCCTCCAGCCGCGTTGCTGGAGGGTGGAAACCACGGAACGTCCACTCACGCCCAGGCCGAGGACCAGCGCTTCCCTCATCCGGCCCGGCCGAAGCGGAGAAAGTCGGCGTAGAAGATTCCGAGGGACAGGGCGGTACAGATTCCGGCCAGGATCCAGAACCGGACGATCACGGTCGTCTCCGGCCATCCGCCGAGCTCGAAGTGGTGATGCAGCGGGGCCATGCGGAAGACGCGCCGGTGGAACAGCCGGAAGCTGATGATCTGGACCACCACTGACAGGCCGACCAGCACGAACAGGCCGGCCACCACGGGCAGCAGCAACTGCAGGTTCATCTCCAAGGACAGAGCGGCCAGACCGCCGCCGATGGCCAGGGCCCCGGTGTCACCCATGAAGATCCGAGCCGGGGAGGCGTTCCACCACAGAAACCCGGTGCACGCCCCGGCCAGGGCAGCCGCCACCAGGGCCAGGTCCAGGCCGTGGTGTACGGCGTAGATGGAGAAGTGGCGGAACTGCCAGTACCCGATGATTACGAAAGTGGAGAAGGCGAAAGTGGCCGCCCCCGACGCCAGCCCGTCCAACCCGTCCGTGAAGTTGACGGCATTGGTGGTGCCGGTCATGACCAGGGCGGCCAGCAGCAGCCAACCCCACTGGCCCAGCTCGATTCCGGGATAGTCATAACGGGTGAAAGAGAGATGGGTGTTGATGCCCGACCAGTGCAGCGCGGCCATGCCGAAGCCGAGAGCCAGCACCAGGAGGAGCCCGAACTTCCAGCGCTTGTTGAGGCCCAGGTTTCGCTTCCGACTGACACTTATCCAGTCATCGAGCAGCCCGATCGCACCGGCGCCCACCACCGCGGCCACGGCCAGGATGCCGGAGCGCGTCACCACGGTCCCGATGCTGAGCCGCACCCCGTGCAGACCCAGGTGGGCCAACAAGTATCCGACTACCACGGCCGCCACGATCCCGATGCCGCCCATGGTCGGAGTTCCGGCCCGGGTGATGTGGCCCTGAGGGCCGTCCTCCCGGATCTGCTGACCGATCCCGTGGACGTGCTGCCAGCGGATCAGGAGGGGCGCACCCATGAGCGAGACCAGCAGTGAGATCCCGCCGGCCAGGAGGATGGCGATCATCGGCCCTCCCCTCGGTGCTCCAGCCACTCCCGCACGACGGCGGCGTCATCGAAAGGCCGGGTGACCCCGGCGGTCTCCTGACCGGTCTCGTGGCCCTTTCCGGCCACGATGACCACGTCACCGGGCCGAGCTCGGCCCAGGGCGAGAGCAATGGCCGAAGCCCGGTCTGGATCGACCACCACCTCGGCCCGACCGTCCATGCCCGAACGTATCTGGCCGATTATCTCCAGAGGATCCTCATCCCTGGGGTTGTCACTGGTGATCACGGCCAGGTCGGCCAGGCGGGAGGCAATGGCACCCATCAGCGGTCGTTTGGAATGGTCGCGGTTTCCACCGCAACCGAAGACCACTGCCACCCGGCCCCCTTCCAGGCCCTGGCGGGCGGAGGCCAGGATGTGCTCCAGCCCGTCGGGGGTGTGGGCGAAGTCGACCACCGCCTCGAACTGCTGGCCGGCCCGGATGAGCTCCATCCGGCCCCGGACCGGAGCCAGCGCCGAGAGTCCGGACGCAATCGTCTCATCCGCCACGCCCAGGGCGGAGGCGGTAGTGGCGGCGGCCAGGGCGTTCTCGATGTTGAACAGGCCCCCCAGGGGAAGAGCAATCAGTTGCGACCGCCATCTGAACCGGCTGGCGGCCAGGCCAGACTCCACGTCACGGGCATCCTCGGCGGAATAGGTGAGCACCGGGTCCGAGGCCATCGAGGCCAGCCGTCGACCCCACGGCCCGGAGACGTTGATCACGGATACCGCGGCCTGCCCGGACTGGAACAGGCCGGCCTTCGCCTCGAAGTAGGCCTCCATGGTCCCGTGATAATCGAGGTGGTCCTGACTCAGGTTGGTGAACACGGCCGCCGCGAAGCGCACGGCATCGACCCGGTGTTGGGTGAGGGCGTGGGATGAAACCTCCATCGCCACCGCCCGAGAACCTTCCCGGAGGGAGGTGGCCAACGCCGCCTGCAACTCAGGGGCGGAGGCGGTGGTGCGCGTCCCGGTCAAGGTCCCGAACAGTCCGGTCGGCCATCCATGGGCTTCCAGCACGGCGCGCAGCATATGGGTGACGGTGGTTTTACCGTTGGTGCCGGTGACCCCTATGACTGCCAGATGCTCGGAAGGCCGGCCGTGGAAAGTGGACGCCACCTCGGCCATGGCCGGTCGGACCGCGGCCACGACGGCCTGGGGCACGGAGACGGGCAGCTTCCTCTCGCACAGCAGGCCGACGGCGCCAGAGCGGATCGCCTGTTCGGCGTATGCATGGCCGTCAGTGACCAGACCGGTGACGCAGCAATAGAGCGACCCGCTCCGAACCCGCCGGGAATCCTCGGTGACGGACAGGACTTCGGCCGAGCCGGTCTCACCGACAACCTCGATCAGGTCGAGGCCCTCGAGCAGGCGGTCCATGCGCACCGGCGGCGCCTCGTCAGGGCCGGGTCGAGCCGGAGCGCGGGCGGACCGAGGAGGGCGGAGGAGTGACCGGCAGGGCCGTCTGGGCCGGCCCGTTGTCGCTGCCGGCCGCTGCCGCGCTGGCGTCCACCACCGGGACGTCCCAGCCCAGGTCCACGTGCGCCGGCGGCGGGATCTGGAGGCAGCGCATGGCGTAGGCCATGATCTGGGAGAACACCGGCGCGGCCACGCTGCCGCCGTAGAAGACCGGCGTGGGCCGGTCCAGCACCACGATGACGGTCAGTTGAGGGTCCTCGGCGGGGGCGAAGCCGACGAAGGAGGCCATGTACTGCCCGGGCAGGTACCCGGCGCTGGTGGGACTGGGCTTCTGGGCGGTACCGGTCTTGCCAGCCACGTCATAGCCGTTGATGGCGGCAGAGGTTCCCGTGCCCGACTTGACCACCCCTACGAGCATGGCCGTCATCTGCCTGGCCGTCTGGGCCGACACCACCCGATGACCGGGAAGCTCCGGGTTAGAGCTGAATGCGCCCCCCTGACTCACCCAGCCCTTCACCAGCGATGGCGACACGTACAGGCCGCCGTTGGCGATGGTGTTGTAGACGTCGAGGATCTGCATAGGCGTGACGGCCACGCCCTGACCGATCGGAATGGTTCCGATAGAAGTGCCTGACCAGGTGCTGATTGGAGGAAGGATGCCCTCGGATTCGCCCGGTGCGTCCAGCGCCGTCTTCGCTCCCAGCCCGAAGGCGCGCATGTACTGGTAGATGCGGGCCGGGCCCAACAGTTGGGATACATGCAGAGTCCCGACGTTGGACGAGTAGGCAAGGATGTCGGGGATCGACCAGTACTCGACCGGGTGCACTTCAGCGTCGTGGATGACCGATCCGTCCAGACTGACGCTGTAGGGAACCACGAAGCGGGTGGAGGGGACCACCACCCCGGTCTGCAGAGCCGCGGACATGGTGACGCCCTTCATCACCGAGCCCGGCTCGTAGACCTGGGTGACGGCCGTGTTGGAAGGAGCCGGGCCCACACCGCTCGGACTCTTGGCGTCGGCCACCAGATTGGCCATAGCCAGAATCTGTCCCGTCTTGGACTGCATGATGACGGCGGTGCCGCCGATGGCGTGGGAGGAGACGATCTCCTGACCCAGGACCGACTCGGTCTCGTACTGAATGGCGCTGTCCAGGGTCAGCTCCAGGCTCTGGCCGGCCACGGCGGGGACGATCGCCTGGGAGGTGCCCGGGATGGCCTGGCCCCCGAGGCCCTCCTGCAGCCGCTGCAGGCCGGGCTTGCCCGCCAACTTGGCGTTGTACTGGTACTCGATCCCCGAAGAGCCGACACCGTCGTAGTCGACTCCACCCAGCAACGAGGCGGCCAAGGTGCCGTCGGGGTCGAATCGCTTGGACTCGGGCTCGGTGGCGATGCCGGGCAGGTCCAGCTTCTCCACCGCGGCGGCTTCGGCGTCAGGAACGGTGTGAGCCAGATACTCGAAACCCGAGTCGGCACTCAGTTGGGCCTGGAGCTGGGCCTCGGGCAGTTGCAGGATCGGGGCCAGCTCCGATGCCTCCAGCCGGGGATCGGTCACCTGGTGGGGATCTGCGTAGATGGTCGTGAGAGTGACCGACATGGCCAACACGTTTCCGCTCCGGTCGACTACCGAGCCTCGTTCGGCCGTGATGCTCACGGCCCGGGTGCGCTCGGACACACCGTAGGCGGCGTAGCCGGCCCCGTGGACCTGCTGGATCATCACCAGCCTGGCCACCACGGCGGCAAACACGACGCAGATGACCAGCGTCATCACCCCCAGCCGGCGCACGGGCAGTGCGGCCAGCACCGGCCCGGGGGCCCGCCGGGCCTGGGGCCGGTGCCCGCTGTGAACCCCCGACGCTTTTGACCTGAAGCGGGCTGGTGGTCCGGAACGGGCCGCCACCGGGCGGCGCGAGCCGGGCCGGGCGCCACCGGGCCGGGACCGGGGGGCGACGGGCGGCGGAGGCGTCACGGGGCCGACGAGGACGAAGGAGAGGTTGGGGCCGCCGCCGAAGTGCTGGACAATGCAGGGATGGTGGTGGCCGACGAGGATGCCGGCGGAGTCTGGGAAATGGTCGGCGTGGGCGTCACCTGCCCCTTGACCTTGGCGCCCTTCTGCCCGGGGACTAGGTACGTGATGCCGGCCGGCGGCACCATGCCGAGCTTGGTGCGTGCCTCGGAGACGATCCGTGAGGGTGACTGGAGTTGGGCCACCTGGAGCTGGAGAGCCTGGTTCCGGGCCGACTCGGCGGCCGCCTGGCTCTGCAGGCTGGCCAGTCGAAACTGCTGCTGAGCCAGGACGGTGTGCTCGGCCACGAGGCCGAACAGTCCGATCACGGCCAGCGCCGCCAGCCCGAAGACGATGAGCCGGCGCCGGCGCAGGCGGGCCAGGGGGGTCCGTTCCCCCGGCGCCACCACCCGCAGCGGCGTCGGCCGGGGCGGGCGTCGGGGGGCGGGGCGGGGAGCGGCCAGAGCCGCCGACTGGACACTGGCCCGGGTGGGTCGCTGAGTGGCCGTCACGACTGAACCTCCGGGCTCGGCACCATCTCCACCGCCCGTAGCCGGGCCGCCGACGCTCTCGGGTTGGCCGCCAACTCAGCGGCGCCGGCCTGGCGGGCGCCTCGGCTGATGAGCCGGGCGAACCGGGGCGCGCCACAGACGCAGGGCAGACCCGGAGGGCAGGTACAAGCCCCCCCGGACCAGCTTCGGAAGCGATCCTTCACCAGGCGGTCCTCGCCCGAGTGGTAGGCCAGCACCAGGCAGCGACCGCTCCCGGGCAGGACACCGGGGACCTGGTCCAGGGTGGCCGAGAGCACCTCGAGCTCGGCGTTCACCTCGATGCGCAGGGCCTGGAAGACCCGGGCGGCCGGGTGTCCCCGGCGCCGGGCCGGGGCGGGCACGGCGCCGGCCACCACCTCGGCCAGGGCGGCGGTATCCGCCAACGGGCGGGCGGCCACGATGGCCCGCGCCATCCGACCCGCCCACCGTGTCTCACCGTTGTCCCGGAAGATCCGGGCCAGTTCCGCCTCCTCATAGCCGTTGACCACCTCGGCAGCCGTCAGCCCGGAGGACCGGTCCATCCGCATATCCAGGGGGCCGGCCGCCCGGTAGGAGAAGCCCCGCTCGGGCCGGTCTATCTGCACCGAGCTGACCCCGAGATCGAAGAGAACGCCGACCACCGCTGAGCCGGTCTGCTGGCGGACCCGGTCGGCTTCGAGGCTCAGACGGTCGAAGCGGGCCCCTACCACCTGGGCCCGGGGACCATAGGGCGCCAGGCGCCTGGACGCGGCGGCCACGGCGGCTTCGTCCCGGTCCAGGCCCAACACAGCCAGGTGGGGGTGGGCCTCAAGCACGGCCGCGGCGTGTCCGCCCCCGCCTACGGTGGCGTCGATCACCCAGCCCGGTTGCAGCGGCCCGAGGAGATCCACGACCTCCCTCACCATCACAGCGTCATGCCTGAAGTCCTGGTCCATCTGCAGCCTCTCGACCGGCACGGGGCCAGCCGGATGTCTCCCCGGCTGGCCAAGATGGAAGCGGGCGGAGTAGGGAACTCCCACCTTGCCGGTCGAGAGGCTGCACAGGGACCAGGTCGAGGTCTCTAGGCGGTCACCCCTCCTTGAATCAGACGCTCCTCTTCCGGGCCGACCTTCTCCTCCCACCGGACCGGATTCCACAACTCGACCCGCTCGATGGCACCCACCACCAGCACGGGTCCTTCCGGGATGAGTTCGGCGTACTCCCGGAGCTTGTTCGGCAGCGCCATCCGGCCCTGCCTGTCGATCTCGACCTGCGCCGTCCCCGAGGACCAGAAGCGGACCATGTTGCGCTCGGCGGGGCCCCGCTGGGCCAACTCGCGCATCTGCGCCATGCGGATGTCGAACTCGTCCGGGGTGTACAGCGCCAGGCACCCCTCGGTGTGCTGGCTGAGGAAGCCCACCGAGCCGCCGACGTCGAACTGCGACCGGAACTTGGCCGGCAGGATCAATCGGCCCTTCGGGTCGACTGAATGCTCGTACTGGCCGAAGAAGCTCGCCACCTGACAAAACCACCCTGCTCCCAGCGGCGCTCTGGGCCCCTCCCTTTCGCACCACCTTGATCCACCCTACGCCCCATCCCCCCACCGGTCAACCACTGAACGCCTGCGGCGGTCGTGTTTTCACTCCCAGAAGAGGACCTAAGCCACCAAAGCGGACAGGTGGCGGGCCCCAGCCGCGTCCCGGACGCCTGAAACGGGCCCCGGCCCCGCTCGGGCGAGGACCAGGAGCGGCGCGATTCAGGAGGCGGCGGGAGGGGTGGCTGCGCCCGGAGGCGGGGCGGCGGCGGCGGGCAGGGCGCGTCCCGGCTGTTCGGCCAGAGGCAACAGGACGATGCAGGCGGTGTCGGCCACCGCCACCTGGCCCAGCAGGAGCAGGGCGGTGTGGCCCCGATTCCGGCCCGGGGGGCGGGTGGTCAATAGGTCAGGGGTTCACCCGTGCTCTTGGCCCAGCCTCCATCCGGGCCGGGCCGCACCGAACCCAGGGCGTGGAACTGCGCCAGGATGTCAGCCCCGTCGGGACGCTCGGCCAGGGCGAAAGTGACCTCGTTGAGCAGAGCGCCGAGGCTCTGCTGGCGCCCGGCACCCAGCGACTGGTCCAGAGCGGCCCCCCACAGGGGCCCGACCATGTCGGCACCGGCATAACGCCGGCCCGACTCCCCTACGAAGGTCCGGTCCCGCATCTCGGAGAGGGCCGTCTTCAGGTACTCGACATGAGGCGTCTCGTCCTGGCGGATGTAGGAGACGATGCGGGCGGCGTCACCGTCCCCGGCAACCAGGCTGGTGTCGCTCAGCAGCGACTCGGCCCAGGCGAAGGTGTGAAAGGCCGAGATCTCGATGAGCAGGACCCGGGCCATGAAGTTGATGACGGCCTCGAGGTCGTAGGGGACGTCCGCAGGCAGGGTCCGGGCGACGATGGCCTGCCGGCGGGCCTCGGCCGGGTCGGCCGAGCCACGGTTCCCGAAGCCCATGCGGGCCAGGATGCCCTGGACGGCTACCTCATCAACGGGCGCATCGAAGGCGATGTCCCGGGCGGCAAACCACATCTGCTGGTGGCCGGCGGCGTCCTCGAAGCCGGCCTCGTCCCGGGCGTGGGCCTCATAGAGGCCCCGGCCGAGGTGGGCCATGGCCGTGCCGTCGATGTCCTCATCGAAGCAGCGCTGTAGATCCGGCAGGGGTACATGGCGGATGGCGGCGCCGAAGCCCTCCACCGTGCCGATCCGGGTCAGGGTCGACACCAGAGGCTGGCTCACGCCCTGCTCGAGGAGGAAGCGGGCCTGGCCCAGATTGGGATAGTGCTCCGGCCAGGTTTCGAGGGGAACGTCGAGGATGGGCGCGCCCGTCTCGGCCTGGCGCTTGGCCTGCCACGCCTGGATGGCAGGGACCCGGTTGAGCGTCCGCGGCGGGACGTAGCTGCCGTCCTGGTCGAATCCGCCATGGCAGCGGACCCCCGCCACGATCAGCGGCTCCGTCCGCGGGTGCGACGCCAGCAACTCCTCGGCGGAATAGTCGACCGGTACCTCTTCCCCCACGGTGGTCATGGCTACAGATTAAGTGACGCTCCGGCTCGCTCGGCCGCCGCCCGGGGCAGGGCGGGGAAGTTGTACTCCTCGGACGGAAGCGGGGGGTGGTCCGAGGCGGGCTTGCGGGCCATGGCCTTGTCGATGATCGGGGCCAGGCGGACTGCCTTGGCCTTCTCAGCAGCCTCGTCGCGCTCCATGAACTCGGGCAGCACGTCGCGCCCGAACAGCTCCAGGCTCTCCATGATGTGCTCGTGCCGGTTGCGCCCGGCCTGGGAGACGAATATGACCTGGTCCACCCCGGCCTCCTCGAAGCGGAGCAGGAAGCGACGGATCTGCTCCGGAGTCCCGATGGTTCCCCTCAGGCCGGTGCTGCCGCTCTCCACCACCTTGGCCCCGAGGCGTTCCGGGTTGGCTGAGGCCTGGCGGACGGCTTCGGGGTCATAGCCGCGCTCCCCCCGTCGGGCCTGGAACTCGGACCAGACGTCGGTCCGCCCCGGGCGGTGCTGGCCGAAGAGGTAGTAGTGGGCCAGCGAGTAGCCGAAGAAGTTGGCCCCCTCGACCCCCCGGGCGATGGCCTCCTCCTCGGTGGGAGCGCACATGAAGGTCGAGACACAGGCCAGATTGGGATTGACGGCGTCACCGATGGGGACGCCCTCGTGTTCGAGGGTCTGGTAGTAGTCGGTGACCCAGTGGACGGCTTCCTCGGGGTCGATGAAGGAGAAGGTGAGAGCCCCGATCCCCTTCTGGGCGGCCAGGTGGATGGTGTCGCGCCGGCTGCAGGCCACCCAGATCGGCGGGTGGGGCTTCTGTCGGGGCTTGGGCACGACGTTGCGGGGCGGCATGGTGACGTAGCGCCCGTCATGGCCGGTAAAGGGAGTCTCGGTCATGCAGCGCACCGCCACCCGTAGGCCCTCCTCCCACATGGCGCGCTTTTCGGCCGGGTCGATGAGAAAGCCGCCGAGCTCGGCCTCGGATCCGGCCTCCCCGGTGCCGAACTGGGCCCGGCCGTCGGATATGAGATCGAGGGTGGACACCCGCTCCGCTATGCGGGCCGGATGGTTGAACGGCGGCGGCGTCTGGACGATCCCGTGGCCGAGCTTCATCCGCCGGGTCCGCTGGGAGACCGCCCCCAGGAACACCTCGGGAGCGGAGGAGTGGCTGTACTCCTCAAGGAAGTGGTGCTCGACCTCCCAGACGTATTCGATCCCCAGTCGATCGGCCAGCTCGCACTGCTCCAGAGCGTTCTGTAGGAGCTGGTACTCCGAGTCCTCGTCCCACGGCCTCGGCAGCTGGTGCTCGTAGAAGATCCCGAACTTCAAGGCGTCCCCCTCGCTCAGTCCGGTCGCAGCGTAGCCAGCACCTGTCGGAACTCCCCCAGGAGGGCGCCCCCGGCTACCCCGCACGGCCCGGCGAAGTTGGCCAGCGCCTCGGGCAGCCATTCCGGGGCCTCGGCGGCCAGGGAGGCCATCTCCGCCGGATCCCATTCGAGGAGGACGGCGCAATGGAAGGTGGCCCCTGCACGGTTACGGCGCTGGGCCAGGCCGACGGCCTTGCGACCGGCCACCTTCACCTCGCCCGCCCCCAACCCGGCGAAGCAGAGGGTGGAGGACCACTCGGTGCGTACCGGTGGGCCGGAGTGGGCGACCGGGTCCTCGGCACCGGCGGCGGTCAGGGCCCGGACCCAGGCCTGGCCCAGCCAGGCGAAGGACCGGCCCAGGTCCTCCTGCCAGAGGGCGTCCCCGGCCGGCAGCTCGATGGTCACCCACAGCACGCCTCCGGGTCGGACCAGCACCGCCCCCCCGCCGCTGCGGCGGCGCACCACGGCCAGGCCCAGATCGGCGGCGCGGGCGGCGTCGATGGACGACTCCGGCTGGGTGCTGCCGATCACCAACGCCGGAGCCGTGGGCCGGCACAGGTTCACCCGCCGGGCGAAGCCGTCCGGCTGCCATTGGTGGATCTCCCCGGCCGTGCCGGTCAGCTCGAGGAAGTCCCAGTCAGTGCTCACGGCAACGCCTGGCGGCGGTGGGGTTTAGGCAGAGAGAGCAGCCGCCACCGGGCCGGAGCCGAGGTACTGCTCCCAGTCGGGCCGGACCGAGCCGCCGGCCATGAGGGCCCACATCCGCTGGCGGGGCTGGGTGGGGGTGCAGCGCAGGACGAAACCGGCCTCGTGGGGCGTACGGTCCTCCTTGCGCGAATTGCACGAGCGACAGGAGGCCACCACGTTCTCCCAGGTGTGGGGACCGCCGCGACTGCGGGGCACGACGTGGTCGATGTTCTCCGCCGCCGCGCCGCAGTACTGGCAACGGTGGCCGTCGCGGGCGAAAACGGCGCCCCGGTTGAGGGCTACCCGGGTCTGATAGGGAACCTTCACGTACCGGCACAGGCGCACCACCGAGGGCTCGGGGAACATGGAGCGCTCCGAGCGGTACAGGCCCTCGCCCGGATGAAGCATCTCGGCCCGGTCGGCCAGCACCAGGACCAGGGCGCGCCGTGAGGCAACTACGCACAGCGGCTCATAGGTGGCGTTGAGGACCAACGAGCGCGACACCCGATCAATCTCCTGGTGGGAGCTTCATCACGCCCCACGGTATCGCCCGGCACCCCCCTGGGCGCGGCACCATTCCAGGTAGGCGACCACGTCGGCGGTGGGAGGCAGGGCGGTAGGGTCCCCGTAGGCCGTCTCCATCCGGAAGGCCAGGTAGTCGGCATCCGGGAGAGGCAGCGGGGGCCACCGGAGCCACCATTGCCGGGGGGCCAACCTCCGGAGGGTGAGCAGGCCCGCCGGCCACAGCCAGGGGCGGGGCCCGATCGCTTCGAGCGCGGACAGCAGGTGGGCGACGCGACGGACCCGGGGCCTGCTCATCGGAAGGCCAGGGCCGCCGCCCCGATCAGGCCGCCGGTCGAGCCCAGACCGGTGGGGACGACGCGGGCTCCGGCCGAGTAGTCCAGCCGGGCCCGCTCATCCAACTCGGCCTGGGCGGCGGTGAAGAAGCGCCGGCCGTAGCCGAGGGCGACCGATCCTCCGACCACGGCCAGTCGAAGATCGAGCAGATTGGCCACCGACGCCACCGCCCGCCCGACCAGGCGCCCGGTTCGCTCGATGACCGCCGGGCCGGCTTCAGCGGCCGGGGCCCCGGTCATCTCGGCAATAGCCGTGCCAGAAGCCTCGGCCTCCAGACAACCCCGTCCTCCGCATCCGCACGACCGGCCCTCGGGCTCGACGATGAGGTGGCCGATGTGGCCGGCGTTGCCACTGGCCCCGTCGATGAGCCGGCCTTCGGAGATGATGCCGCCCCCTACGCCGGTCGACACGACCATGGCCACGAAGTCCGACTCCCCTACCGCCGCCCCCTGCCAGCCCTCGGCCAGGGCCAGGGCTTTGGCATCGTTGTCCACCACCACCGGTAGGCCCGTCCACTCGGCCAGTCGGGAGCGCAGCGGAAAGTCCCTCCAACCGGGGATGTTGATGGGAGACACGGTCTCCCCGCCCCTGGTCATAGGACCCCCCGAGCCCACACCGCAGCGATCGACCTGGACCGGAGTCTGGCGCAGCACGGTCTCGATGAGCCCGGTCAGAGCCGAGAAGATCTCCTCCTCCCCGCCCGGCGGAGTGGGCACCCGATCCCAGCCCAACACCCGACCTTCAGCATTGACCAGACCGACGGCCAGCTTGGTTCCACCCACGTCCACAGCCAGACACACGGGCAGGGCGGTCACCGGCGGGACGCTATAACTGTGGCGCGCCCAGCCCAGCCGTGGGCGCGTTCCCCAGGGAGAGCCGGTGGCCCGACAGCCCGCCTTCAGTCATGACATCTCGGGCTTCTCCGACCTGTTCGAAGCGGTGGCCGCCAACATCGCTCAGGTGGTGCAGGGCAAGGATGACGTGGTCCAGCTGGCACTGCTGTGCCTGCTGGCCGAAGGCCACCTGCTCATCGAAGACGTCCCCGGAGTGGGCAAGACCAGCCTGGCCAAGGCACTGGCCGCCTCCCTGGAATGCGAGTGGCACCGCATCCAGTTCACTCCCGATCTGCTCCCTTCGGATGTCACCGGGGTCAACGTGTTCAACCGGGCCACGGGCGGCTTCGAGTTCCGCCCTGGGGGGGTCTTTGCCGAGATCGTCCTGGCCGATGAGATCAACCGGGCATCGCCGCGGACGCAGTCGGCCCTGCTGGAGGCCATGGAGGAGCGGCAGGTCACCGTGGATACGACCACCTATGAGCTACCGGCGCCATTCATGGTCATCGCCACCCAGAACCCGATCGAGCACCAGGGCACCTATCCGCTGCCGGACAGTCAGCTGGACCGCTTCCTCATGCGGATCGACATGGGCTATCCGGCCCGGGCGGCCGAGATCTCCATCCTGGAGACCCATGCCAAGGTGGATCCGGTGCACGAGATCGGTCCGGTGGCCACGGCCCGTGATGTCGAGGAAATGATCGCGGTGGCCCGGGACGTCCACGTCGCTTCGGTGATCAAGGGCTACATCGTCGACCTGGCCACGGCCAGCCGGCGCCATCCGTTGGTGGCGCTGGGCATGTCACCGAGGGCGTCGCTCGCCCTGCAGCGGGCGGCCCGGGCCCGGGCCGCATCGGTGGGGCGGGACTACGTGATCCCGGACGACGTGAAGGCACTGGCCGGACCGGTGCTCTCCCACCGCATCACCCTCTCGGCCGAGGCCGAGATGTCCGGCACCGCCGTCTCCGAGGTTCTGGCTGCGGTGGTGGCGACCGTCGCCGTACCCGCCGGCCGGACCACCACCCGATGACGGAGTGAACCAGGCGTGAACAACAGGAGCGTCGCCGACAGGCGGCGACCGCCGGCGTCGGCCCACTGGTGCTGACCCGAAGGGGGGTTCTCCTGCTGGTCGGCGCCCTCGCCCTGGCGCTGGGAGGCCGGGTGCTGGGTCTGGCCGATCTATACGTGCTGGCCGCCGCCGCCGGGCTGGCGGTGGGGGCCGCCTTCATCTACGTCCGCGTCGTCCCGTTCCCATTGGCCGCCCGCCGGCGGGTGAGCCCGCCTCGGGTGCACCTCGGCGCGCCCTGTCGGGTCGACCTGGAGCTGGCCAATACCAGCGACCGGAGGGTCCCCTCGCTGCGGGCCGAGGAGCCGTTCGGGGCATCCGGAACGATGGCGGAGTTTGCCGTGCCGGAACTCGGCGCCGGTCAGTCCGGTCGAGCCGCCTACCAGGTCCCGACCGGGCGCCGGGGCCGCTTCGGCCTCGGCCCGCTGACCCTGAGGCTGGAGGACCCCTTCGGCCTGGCCCGGGCCCAGCGCCAGGGCGGTGCATCCGGGGCGGTGTTGGTCTATCCGCGGATCGAGGTCATCCCCGGCATGCCCCCGGCCGTGGGCCACGATCCCCACGACGGCACCGTCAGCCGGACGGCCCGCAACCACGGTGAGGACTTCTTCGCTCTGCGCCCCTACGAGGTGGGCGATGACCTCCGCCGGGTGCATTGGCCCAGCACCGCCCGCAGTGATGAACTGATGATCCGCCAGGTCGAACTGCCCTGGCAGCACCGCACCACGATCGTCCTCGACACCCGCCGCCAGGTCCACGACGCCGCTTCCTTCGAGTTGGCCGTGTCCGCCGCCGCCAGCATCCTCTCCGGGTCCCAGCGAGCCGGGGCCATCACCAGGCTGGTGACCGCGGGTGGGCTCGACTCCGGCTTCGCCACCGGGGCCGACCACCGGGAGGCCGCCCTCGCCTTGTTGGCCTCGGTCGAGCCCAGCGGGCCGGCCAGCCTGGCAGCCCTCCTGTCCGCCCGGCGCCCCCACGGCGCCGGGGCCAGCGTGGCCGTCGTCACCACTTCGGCCGTTGGCGGCGCGGAGTTGGCCGCCGTCGGCCACCTGCGGGGTCGGGCCGGGCTGGTCGTCCTGGTCGTGATAGAACGCCAGGCCGAGACCGACAGCCCGGCCCCGGCCGACGGCCGGGCTGCGACCGGGGCCGAAGCGCCACCCGGCACCAGCCCGCGCTCGGGCGGGGAGGTCCCAGGCCCGGCCGGCGTGTTCCGGCAGGTAACGATCTCCGAGTCCCGATCCCTGGCCGACGCCTGGTCGGCCGACCCGATCCTGGCCGGCGGCGGGCGCCGGTCCGGTCGGCGCTCCGTCAGCCGTCTGGAGCCGGTCGATTGAGACAGGGACCGTCCCGGCCGCCCGGACGCACCGGACGCCAGGCCGACCTGGGCCCGGCGGCGTGGTCGTCGGCACCGGCCACGGCCGCCCTGGCCGCCTTCGACCTGTTGGCGGCGGCCGGGATGGGCCGCCTGTTCCAGGGCTCGGGCTGGCTCATACCGGTCGTGGGCAGCGCCGCCACGGCCCACGCCGTCAGCTGGGTCGCCCGGCGGGTCCGGCTGGCGCTTTGGGTGGCGGCTCCCCTGGCCGGAGTGGCTGTGCTCCTGGTGCTCATCTGGTCGGTATTGGGCGGCAGCACCTGGTACGGCCTGCCCTCTCCGCACAGCTTCGCCCTGCTGGGCCACGACCTGGCCGGAGCCCGGGCCGCCTTCGCGGTTCTCACCGCTCCGGTCCCGGCCCTGCCGGGATTCCTGGTGGTGGCCGGGGCCGGGGGCGCCCTCACAGCCTTACTGGCCGACTGGGCCGCCTTCCGGCTCCAGACCCTGCTCGAGGCGGTGGTGCCGGGTCTGGCCGTACTGGTCTTCGTCTCGGTGCTGGCGGACAAGCCGCCCGGGCCGGCCTGGAGTGGGTTCTTCGTCGCCCTGTTGGCCGTATATGTGGCCATCCACGAGACCAACCGGCGTTCCTCGGGCGGAGCCTGGTTCACCGGCGGGGACGGCCGGCGTCCGGTTATCACCCGGGCCGGGGTCGCCCTGGTCGGCGCGGTGGCCATCGGGGGTGCGGTGGTAGGACCCCACCTGCCGGGAGCCGAATCGGCCGGCCTGGTCAGCTTCCGGCACCACATCGGATCGGCGCCCTCGGAGCGCACCACCATCTCGCCTCTGGTCGACATCCGATCGCGTCTGGTCAAGCAGTCCGATACGGAACTGTTCACCGTCCGCTCGGGCACCGCCGCCTACTGGCGGCTCACGTCGCTGGACCAGTTCGACGGCAACATCTGGTCGTCCAACGAGTCCTATAGCCCGGCTTCGGGGGGGCTGCCCGGCCGTCTCACGAGCACGGGCGGGGCCCCTGTGGACCAGACGTACGGAATCGAGAACCTGGGCAGCATCTGGCTGCCGGCCGCCTACATCCCCACCCGGATCGACGGCGCCGCCGGGGCCAGTTGGGACCCTCTGTCGGAAAGCCTCATCAGCCGGTCGGCCACCAGCGACGGGGAGACCTATTCGGTGGCGTCCGAGACGCCCAGCTTCAGCCCTGCCCAGTTGCGCTCGGCTCGTCCGGACCCGTCCACTGCCGATCGCTACACCGTCCTGCCCAGAGGCGTCCCCGCGGACGTCATAGCCCTGGCCCGGCGGGTTACGGCCGGGGCCGCCTCCCAGTTCGATGAGGCCCTGGACCTTCAGAACTACCTGCGGGCCAACTACCACTACAGCCTCGACGTCCAGTCCGGTCACTCCGACAGCGCCATCCAGGAGTTCCTGTTCCAGACCAAGACGGGATATTGCGAGCAGTTCGCCGGCGCCTACGCGGTCATGGCTCGCGCCGTCGGCTTGCCGACCCGGGTGGCGGTGGGATTCACCCCGGGCCAGTTGGAGAACGGGGTCTGGCATGTGCTCGGGGCCGACGCTCACGCCTGGCCTGAGGTTCTGCTCGGCCAGTACGGCTGGGTGCCGTTCGAGCCCACCCCGGGCCGGGGAAATCCGTCCGCCACGCCCTACACCGGGGTGGCGGGGGCCCAGGCCCGACCGGCGGGCGGGGGGGCGGAGGCTGCTCCGGAGACGGTCCCTTCGCCGCCGGCCGCCCAGGCACCACCGCCCCGGCGCCACTTGAATCTCCGGGAGTTGGGCCGGACCCCGGCCGCTCCGGGCCGGTCCGGGCCCCCCGGGTCCGTCCTGATCGCTCTCCTGGTGGCGGTGGCCCTGGCCCTGCTCTGGGTGGTGGGCGTGCCCGCGGCCCGCCGCTACCGGCGCCTGTCCCGGCGGCGCGGGGCCGCCGATGATCCGGAGCGCATCCTGGTGGCCTGGCAGGAGGCCAACGAGTGGCTGGACCTGGCCGGCTATCCCCGGCGTCCGGACGAGACCCTGCTCGAACACGCCGGCCGGGCCGGGGTCGGGGCCGGGCTCGGTCCGTCGGCGGCCACGGCGCTGGCCGGCCTCGCTGATCAGGCCTCGGCCGCCGCCTACGGGAGTCCCGACGCAGTGGCGGGTGGAGCGGGGACAGCCCAACTCAGAGCCCAGGAGGTGGAGCGGGCTGTGGTCGGAAGCACTGGCCGCCTTCGGGTCCTGGGCCGGGAACTCGATCCCCGACGTCTCAGCCGGGTGTGAGGCCGAGGCGCAGGATCAGTTGCGCTTGAAGCGCTCGTTCATCTTGCGCTTCGTCTCGTTGAGGGCGTCCCGGATGCCCTTGGCCCGGACCGAGTCCGACACCTCCTGCCAGCCGGCCCGACCCATCTTCCTGGCGTTGGACTCGAACACCACCGCGCAGCTCAGCATGATCAAAAAGCCGAGGAAGCCCAGCCAGACCGAAGAGGCGAAGGAAACGACCAGGACGGCCAATCCGGCCACGAAGCCGGCCAGAGCCCACTTGCAGTTCCGCCCGGCGTGGCGGTAGAGGGTCTCCTCGGACGCGCGCTTATAGAAGTCCGGGTCGTTCTCATAGAAACTCTGCTCGATCTCGTGGATGATGCGTTCTTCGTCTTCGGAAAGCGGCATCTTTCCCACCCTCTCGGGCCGGACCCGTTACAACCGGGCGGCCTCACCGCCCGAACATCATCTTCGCGCACCTGAGGCATCACCTCAACGCGACCTTTTTTCCGGTGGCAGACGAGCGGTACACGGCGTCGACCAGCCGGTGGATGGCGACGGCCTCGGACACCGCCGGACTCGGCGGCCGGCCTTGCTCCACCGCCCGGAGGAAGGCCAGATCGGCGGAGGCGTATACGGCCAGGGACTCCTGCCAGTCGGCCCGTACCGGCAGGGACGCAGCCAGCCGGTTGAAGGCAGGGTCCGGTCCGCGGCTCTCCGCCCCGGCCGACCACTCCACGTGAAGGGGACCGACCTGGTCCTCGTCCAGCCATAGCAGCCGGTCCTCGCAGAACACCTCCAGACGCCGCCCGGACGGCCGCGACAGGATCTGGTGCCACAGGCTGATCAGGGTCGAAACCGCCCCCGAACGGTGGGTGAGGCGGACCGAGGCCACGTCCTCGATTCCCCTGTGCCCGGCAAAGTTGGCCGTCACCGCCTCCACCTCCACCACCCCTCCCAGCAGCCAGGTCAGGGCGTCCAGATCGTGGATGGAGTGCTCGATGAGCGCCCCTCCGCCGGCCACCCCGACGTCGGCCCGCCAGGTGGAGGCGTACTGGCCCTGAGTGGGAAAGAACTGGTCGTCCCGGAGCACGGCGGCCATGGGCCGGCCGAAGCCGGGCTCGCCCAGCGCCTCCTTGAGCCGGAGGAACACCGGGGCATGGCGAAGGACCAGGCCGACCTGGCTGGGCACTCCAGCCGTTTCCAACACCCCGGCCAGCCGCTCGGCCCCGGCCAGGTCGGGAGCCAGCGGCTTCTCACAGAACACGGCCAGCCGGCGGGCGGCCGCCGCTTCCACCGCCTCCAGGTGCGAACTGGTCGGTGTGCATATCCACGCCGCGTCCACCCCGTCGAGGGCGTCGGCCAGGTCGGCAGCCGGCCGGCATCCTTCGTGGGCCGAGGCGAAGCGGTGGGCGCGGGACGGGTCGAGGTCCCAGGTGGTGGCCACCACCGCCTTGGTGTGCCCGGCCCGGCGGAGTGCCCGCAGGGCATGGGAATGGGTCGCCCCGATGAACCCGCACCCGATGATGGCGATCCTCACTGTGTTCTCTCTCCCGCCGGGTCCCCTGCACCCCGGCTCCTCCGGACGGCGGGGGCCCCTGCCCCGCCGCCGGCCGTGGGGCCCCATTGGGTGTCCCCGATGCGCTTTACCCTCACGCCGTCGGCGTCGGCCAGAGCCGCCGGGCCGACCGCCCTGTCCCCGAAGCGGCGTCGGATGTCGTCAATGGCGCCGCTGGCCGCCTTCCATCCGGCGTCGTCCGAGCCGGCCGCGGCCAGATCGTCCAGGGACAACTGCTCGGCGCCGGCGTCGCCCAGTCCCGAGGTGCTCACCCCGAGAAGGCGCACGCCGGCCGACACGTCGACCTCCTCCAGGAGGGCCAGAGCGATCCGGCTGATGGCCTGGGCGGTGGCGAAGCCGGCCGGCTCGGTGCGGGACCGGGTGATGGTGGAGAAGTCCCCGAAGCGGACCTTGAGAGTCACCGTCCGGGCCTCGAGGGAGGAGTGGCGGAGCCGGGCGGCCACGGCGTCGGACATGCGGACCACCTCGACGGCCAGGGTCTCGTGCCGGTGGTGGTCCTTGGCATAGGTCTCCTCGTGGCCGATGGACTTGGTGGGCCGGCTCGGTTCCACCCGGCGGGGGTCCCGACCCCAGGCCAGTTCGTGGAGATGGCGCCCGGCGGCGTGACCGAGCGATCCGACCAGTGACTCCAGGGGTGCCCGGGCCAGGTCGCCCACAGTGGAGATACCCATCCGGGTCAGCCGGGCGGCGGTGGCCGGTCCCACCCCCCACAGGGCGCGGACCGATTTCGGATGGAGGAAGGCCAGTTCTTCCTCGGGATGGATCACGAAGACTCCCGGCCCGGGCTGGGGGCCTGTAGGGGACGGCCTCGGTTTGGCTTCCTTGGACGCCAGCTTGGCCATGAGCTTGGTCCGGGCCACGCCAACCGAACACTCGATTCCCACCGTCTGGCGCACCTCCTGTCGGATCCGAGCAGCCACCTCGGGACCGGAACCGAAGAGGCGACGGGCCCCGGACACGTCCAGGAAGGCCTCGTCCAGGGCGATGCCCTCCACCCGGGGCGTGAAGGACAGGAAGATGCGGTGGATGGCGGAACTGGCCTCCTGATAGTCATCGAAGTGCCCGGGCAAGAACACCGCTTGCGGGCACAGTCGACGGGCGCGTGCCGTGGGCATGGCCGAGTGGATCCCGAAGGCGCGGGCCTCATAGGAACACGACGCCACCACGCCGCGGTTACCGGTTCCTCCAACGATGACCGGACGGCCGGTCAGGGTCGGATCCTTCTTGATCTCCACCGAGACGTAGAAGGCGTCCATGTCCACGTGCAGGATGGACGGCTCAACCGGCGCCGGGGCGTTGCTCACGGCGTCTCCGGGACGACCGTGTAGGCGCCCGCCCTCGGGCCATTGACCGTGTAGCGGTAGCTGCGGACATCGGCCCAGCGTTCGATCAGCCAGGCTCCGAGCGGCTCGCGCACCCAGACATGGTTCGACTCCAGGTGCCCGGCGCAGCCCGACGGATCCACAAAGCGGGCGTCGACCACGATCCCATCCGGGTCACCGGGACTCAGCTCCCCGCGGAAAGAGGCGGCCAGGTGGACCTCGGCGCGCAGATGCCAACCGGCCTCGGGGGCCACGGCCTCCACCCGGTAGATGGGCCCGGCCCATTCGGTGACGTGAAGGCCGGTCTCCTCCCACACCTCCCGGGTCAGTCCATCGGCCAACGACTCCCCATCGTCCACCTCAATGACCCCGCCGGGCGGAGACCAGTCCAGAGAGCCGTCCCGGCGCCGGTTCTGCACCAGGAGGATCCCCTCGGGCCCCTCGAGCAGCCCGCCGGCCACCAGCCACTTCCTCACGCCAGGCGGAGACGTCGGAACCCCTCGGCGTGCCTGACCCCGGCCTGGCGCCCACCCTCCTCAGCCCGCTGCCTGACCACGTTGCGGAACCACTCGGTGCCCTCGCCGAGCTGGCTCTTGTGACAGAGGATGGCCTTGGTCTTGAGTTCCAGACTGGAGGAGACGTCCACCCACACGTCGGGAGCGATGGTGCCGGTCATCAGGACGGTCGAAACCAGGTGGGGCGGGCCGGCCTCAGGGAAGTAATGGGGCTGAGACGCCGCTGGAGCTACGGCGTCGAGGGTCGCCCAGCCCACGGCCCGGTGGTCCCGGTGGTTGAAGTAGTGCTCACCGAAGAACACCGCCGTGGGATCGGGACATACCACGGTGTCGGGCCGGACCGAGCGGACTACGCCGACAATCTGGCCGGTGAGAAGTCTCTGGTCGTAGAGATCCCCGTCGGCATGGCCCAGCCGCCGCCCCTCGACGCCGAGCACCCCGGCCGCCTCCCGCATCTCACCGGCCCGCTGCTCGGCCAGAGAGGCCGGATCGGTAGCCGGATCGGAGCTGCCCTTGTCCCCGGTGGTGCAGACCAGAACATGAACGGCGGCCCCGGCTGCGGCCCAGCGGGCCAGCGTCCCTCCGCAGGCGACGTCGGCGTCATCGGGATGGGCATACACAGCCAGCACGCATCCCGGGGTCTCCTCGACCAGCTCGGCCATGGGCGGAAGCGTACGGCGGCGCCGGAGGCGCCAATGTGACCAGTGCCGGAGGCGCCAATGTGACCAGTGCCGGAGGCGCCAATGTGACCAGTGCCGGTGGCGGCGATGTGAGCAGTGTCCGCGGCGGCGATGTGACCAGTGCCGGAGGCGGGGAGGAACTCCTCAGGGGGCGTCAGCCAGTGCCTTCACGGCCCTGGACACGCCCTGGTCATCGACATCGTGGTGGGTGACCAGGCGAACGACCCCCGGTGCGATGGTCCCGGCCAGGACTCCGGCCCCGGCCAGGTGGTCGATGACCGACCCGGGAGCGGCGTGGCGGAAGGTCACGACATTGGTGACTATCCGCTCCGGCCGGCAGCCGGCGTCGGGCCAGCGCTCGCCCACCGCTTCGGCCAGGAGCCGGGCCCGGTCATGGTCCTCGGCCAGCCGCTCCACCATCGACTCCAGGGCGACCAGCCCGGCGGCGGCCAGGACTCCGGCCTGGCGCATACCGCCGCCCAGTCCGGACCGAACCGACCGGGCCTCGGCCATGAGGTCGGATGGTCCGGCCAGCAGGGAACCCACCGGGGCGCACAAGCCTTTGGAGAGACAGCACATGACCGTGGTGGCCCGATCGGCGTAGGCGCCGGGATCTATGCCGGTGGCCACCGAAGCGTTGAAGAGGCGGGCGCCGTCCATGTGGACGGCCAGACCGCCGGCCGCGACCACCACCTCGTCCAGCCCCTCCAACGACCAGGGGGCCCCATCGGCGGGCATGTGGGTGTTCTCGATACAGAGCAGACTCGGTCGGGGCATGTGATGGGCGGCCGCGGCCACGACCCAGGCCACGTCGGCCGGCTGCAGGCGGCCGTCATCGTCCGGGAGGGAGTGGAACTGGACCCCGGCGTTGCGGGCTCCGGCACCGTTCTCGTAGGCCACCACGTGCTGGCGACGCCCGGCTATGACCACCGACCCTGGCCAGGCCAGCAGCCGCAGGGCGATCTGGTTGGCCATCGTCCCGGACGGGACGAACAGGGCGGCCTCTTTCGAGAGCCGCCCGGCA